>Ga0123342_1007331_pt1 | contig 14636 bp, 5 predicted proteins | sample Turbeawhitnodule_FD_89960 | JGI IMG/M metagenome (GOLD analysis project Ga0123342, IMG submission 89960) | Root nodule microbial communities of legume samples collected from Mexico - Turtle bean Mexico white nodule | ecosystem: Host-associated > Plants > Roots > Nodule | place: Mexico: Nepantla...
TAAGGTATTTAAAGTATATTTGTTCACTCAATTTAATGTGTTTCACTCATTCATTTAATACATTTATTTTCACATGTAGTGCAACAGGCAATCTGGAAATTATGAGTGCGGTTATTATGTTATGCAGTGGATGTTAACTATTTTGCAAGCTGGAATTAATAAAGGTTGGGATAAGGTATAATACCTCAATACAATAAACACTTTAAAATTTGGGGTTTATTATTCATGCACTAATTCAAAAAATTTCAAATGGCACAGTTCTTCAACGACCAACACCCACTAGATTCGAAAGCATTGGAGTATGTGAGAACAACATGGTCAAAGTATTTTGTAACCATGTATAACACCCTATGATAGATAAATCATTAAAATGACAAACTTTTTCATATATTAGCTAAACTTTTTTGTATAATACTATAATTTGTTGTATGTAATTTTTATATTTAAATTATGATTTTAAATGTTTTGATTTTCTGGGATTGAAAATTTTATTCAGGTTTGAGAATTTTTAAAAAACAATTTTTTTTTTCAATTCCTACATACAACGACGATTCCCCTACAACCGTCTTTAAAGAACCTACTTACAACGACGGGTTAAAAAAATTGAAACCACTTATAACGACGGTTAAATCAACCGTCGTGAAAAACCCACATTTTTAACGACGATTCTTCAACCGTCGTGAAAAACCTCCACTTTTTAACGACATCCACAATAACGACGGTTCTGGAATCGTCTTTAAATGTTGATTTTAACCGTCGTTAATATACCTTTTTGTACTAGTGAAGTTTTGGAAAGATGTGGGAAAAGATTAAGCAGATGGAAAGGCAAGTCTATTTCTATGGCTGGGAGATGTGTCTGATTAAGTCTATGTTATCCGCTCTCCCCTTGTTTTACTTGTCTCTATACAAAATGTCGGCCATGGTGATGAAGGAAATAGTTAGGCTGCACAGGAACTTCCTGTAGGACTGGGGTTCGGTTGGTAGGAAAATAGCGTGGGCATCGTGGAAAAATGTGTGCAAGCCAAAAGATGCGGGGGGACTTGGAATGATTGACTTAAGGCGGTTTAATATTGCTATGCTGCTGATAAAAAAAAAAATATTGCTCTGCTAGGAAAATGGATATGGCGCTTAGGTTACGAAAAGCAGGGCTTGTGGAAAGATGTGGTGGGGTCTAAATATGGAGGTTGGAGGGATCTACGGAGTCAAAGAAATAAAAGTTCGGATTCTCTTTGGTGGAGGGATTTGAAGGAAGTTTGGTCTCATGACGGATGGAAAGACAAGTTTGAGGCCAACTTCTCTTGGGAGGTAGGGAACGAAAGGGAGATCAAGTTTTGGTAAGATAGATGGGTGAGTAGTACGACCTTAAAGGACTCATTTCCGATACTTCATTCCATCTGTTCCATCAAGGAAACTTCTATATGGCAGGCAAGGGAGAGGTCAGAAAATTCAGGGTGGGCATGGAAGATTAAGTGTTGAAGAAACTTGTTTGAATCAGGAAACTCAGCTAAAGCAAATTCTGGGAGACCAGAGGGCATGGGTGGACAAGGAGGACTTTTGGGTATGGATAGACAGAGAGACAACGGTGTTCACGGTTAAATATGCTTACAAAATCCTTAGGGATGTCTCTCAGGTGGAGGAGAGGGAGTTGTTTGTGGGTTTCTGGAGGTTGAAGGCATAACCTTCTACACAACTCACGGCATGGAGGGTCCTAGAAGACAAGATATCGTCTAAAGCAAATCTGGAAAGGAGGGACCAGCAATATCTGCTGCTTGTGCAGAGAGGAAGAGGAAACTACGTCTCACCTCTTTTGTACGTGTAGAGTTTCCTGTCTCGTGTGGTCTAAGTGCTACGAGTGGGTGGAGGTGGTTTTGATGGAACATAGGGAGCCAAAAAATCACTTCTTAAGCTTTAGGTTGAGCGGAGTTAAGGAAAGTGTAAATCAAGTTTGGGGGGTGTGTGGATAATAGTTGTAGGACAATTGTGTAAACACAGGAACATGAGGGTGTATAGAAGAGGCAGGATTGACCCCATTGATATCTTTGCTTTGTCACAACTGAATGCCTGATCTTGGGTTGTGTCCAAAGCGCGAGGCGTTTGCTTTTCTTTCTCAGATTGGTGTCTTGAGCCATTTGTTTGTTTGATGACTGTTAATTTCTCTAGGAAATTTATTTCTTGAGCGTAGGCATTAGTATTTTGAACGTAAGGTAAGTCTTTTGTATACAGGTTGAGGTATCCCTAAAATACCTCCTATTAATCCATTTGTTTTTTGTTGACAAAAAAAAAACATTAGATCTTATATGAGAACCAACATTTATCTTCCTTCCTTCCTCTTCTTTTATCTTTTTGTAATATGTGGGGGATTGTTGTAAAATTGAATCTGGATATCACAAAAGAAAACAGAGTACATAACATTGAGGATGACTCTGCATATTTTTCGATGACTATGCATTTTGCAATAAGTTTCAGGTCCATATCTAGATTTAGAAAGGTGGACTCCTCAAACACAAACAAAATCGTAGCTAGATCTTCTCCGCGAGTCACGAACCACTCCAAGGATGATGCATTGGGCTTCCCTCAGATGCTCCAGAGTTGGTTCCGCAGTGATTGGAAATGGAATAGGATTTCAAGATGGTTACTAAATTTGGGTCTTCCTCCATCTATCAATAGGTGTTTCTACATTGCTCCAAAACATACACTTCTCACATTTTCTTCTCTCCTTTTCTACTTCTTTTTTTTTTTACTCTTACGAGCTTGGTTGCTAGTTTTGAGATCCTCACTATTATTAGAGAAGTTGTTGTATCATGAGGAACTTGTGCAACACACTACAAATTAGTTTTTACAATCCACATATCAGAAAATCAACATTATTCATGTTCTCAGTCTTACTTTGCTACAAAAACATGTTAGTGATAACATTTTCTATCTTAACATAAAAGGAATACATGGTCAATTTTTTAATGGATCTCTTTGAAAAAAAAACCATGTTGAGTGCATTAATGTAGTATATTTGTATAAATTTGACGAGGTATCTTAGACTTTCCAAGTATGCGGGAATTGATGCTTCTTCCTGGTTTTACCTCCTTGGGGGAAAAGCCCTACATTGCTTGAGAACAAAGTAAAGGCATATAAAGGCAATGGTAATCAGCACTGGAGTTAATTAATTAATCTATTCACCATCACAATGAACAGGAAACAACAATCTCGGAGCAAGCTTTCTCCAAATTCCTTTCTTAATTTGACAAATGTACTTAGCATGCATGTATTAAGGTTTCTTGTCCCTAAATATTAAGTCACGTTGGACCGTACTTGAAAAATGAAGAAACTTAAAAGCCAACTTGACCGAAAGAAGAGTGAGGATAAAAAGGGGAAAATATAAGCTGAAGAAAAGAAAATCCTGAGGCAAATGATTAAGATAATCAATGCGCTTAATCAAAAGTTGTTTCCTTGTCTTCTTCCTTTTGCTTTTCATTAAAGCATATAATATCATGTAGTATAATATTAACATAACATATCATTTTCAATTCAATAACCTGAACACTGTAATTGGCCAACAACTAGACAATGTTTGCGGTGAGACAAAGCGCTTGAAAAACTAATGTTTCATAGATCTAGCTAGGGCAAGATATTGTGTGCCTGTTTCTTTGTTTGGTTTCTTTTCCACTAAAAAATAAAGAGCAAAAAAGAGTGAATGTTTCTTGCCTGCTTATCCTGTGACTGGTTTTCTTGGAAACTATTGAGTGTTTGTGAGGGGGAAGGGAAGAGGTGTGGGGACAAAAGAAGCTTCTGTGCTTTACTTTGTTAGAGAGCTATAGGGAATTTTTTACGAGACCCAAAGCTGTGAATGGGATAGTAAACTGAACACAAAGTGCTTGAATTGAACTGCTAATGATTTACATGTGCATGGAAGAACGTGCAGGCTTGACTGCTCAACTACCTTATTAGAAAAAAAACACTGTCAGTTACATATCATATACTTGTGCCCTAAATCAAAATGACTAGTCCATGCTTTGTAATAATAGTAATATCTATTGTAAATCATGCATGTTTAAAAACTAATGATAATTCTCCATTGGGGAACTGGATAATGAGAAGGAGGTTTTTTTTGTGGGAATTGAATATTAGATGTGAGGGTGGGTGATGTTATTTGTTTTTTTGGGTTAGGAGATACATAATCCATTATTTTATTATATGGTTAGAGTATCCTTAAAATATTATCCATTCTTGTGTCTAAATAGCCCATTTTTATCAAAATGCTAAGAAAATGAGTATAATTATACATTTACTAGTGTATGAAGATATCGTTAAAAAATAAAGTAATAAATGTTTTGAAAGAATGAAGATGGGGTAGGTTTGGTGATGCATCATCCTTCAGCTTTAAATGTTAAGACTATTAACTTTGTGAACATAAAGATAGAAGCTTCCTCGATATGTGCACGCATGGAAGTGCGTTGTATTCTTCCTACCCTTTAGGCTTTATTAGCTTTTCCTCTTTCCTTCTCTCTCTCTCTCTCTCTCTTTCTCACTCTGAGTACTACACTAGTGGAGTAAGGGAGCTTTCTTGCCAACTTGCAGATGCATAAAATTTCTCTGCAACCAATAAAGGTTGTGGCGCCACCCTTTTTTTAATCCTTGGGAAAGGGAAGCTTCATGGTCGTGAATCTATTCTCACATAGTCACATTGTAAATATCAGATAAAAAGAGACACAGAGAGAAATGGAAGACAGGGAGAAGGTATGTGCATGTGTGTGTGCTTGTGTATAAATGGATTATATTTCTTTTAAAGCAAGATTTAACACTCTGGAAGGTATGGCTACATATAGGGTCTTCATATATCTATGAATAAAATGTACCAAAAGATTACTACACATCGTCTAAAGCAGCAACAGAACCAAAAGGGTTGTCCCTCTTTTTTCTCTTTCCTCTTTTGGTTTCATAAGAATTACTGAGTTAGTAAAACTAATGTGAAAAATACATACTAGAAGCTAGTTGCACTAGTTTCAAATAGCAGTCATCAACAATACTAGTTTTTAAGGTTTTCAAGCTTTCTCTGTCTGTATTACAACTGCATCAACATCATGCATGCCCTCAATTAAGGTTGTCATCATAACCTTAATTTAAAACCTAGGCTGTTTAGAGGGACATTTTGTAATATAGGGTTGTATGTAATATTAATATCCTTGTTTAAGTATAATAAAGGTAAAATTCTCAGACAAAAAAAAGGTGGAAGTGTGGAAGTGAAATCTTCTGAGATAAGATGTACCCTTGTTGTTGTCTTGATCATCTTGTTCAGAGGGAATATAGAGCAGTAAAGAAGAGGAAAGATAATGAAAGACAGATACTCTCTGTCGGCTTCAACTCATCGCCTTAGGAACTTCAAGAGAAAGGATCATCTGGCAGTGTACCTCCATACACTTGAAAATGACTTAGCATTTTAAAGTTCATTATTCTCTCTTTTACCTTTCTCCTTCACTGCTCTATCTTTCTAAATTCCGTGATATATATGCCTGGAGACCAACATTTGTCTTTCTTTCATTAAAAATAATTTAAATTAAAACATGTTTCGGTTGTTTTTCATTTTTCCCGAGAGATTTCATTCAATCATTAGGTAACTAACTAACTTGTATCAACTAACTTAAAATTATTTAGTAACCGTTAAAAAGGTTAAGTCATGATTTATAATATATATATATATATACACACATATATGTATAATAAATCATTTCGTTGTATAATGATTGAATTTCCCCTTATTCTTCTAATGTATTTTATCTTTATCTGAAAAGAAAATTATTAGTTTTATTATATAAATATGTTGATCGCATTCTTATTTCTAATTTTTTTAGTTAGATTTTATTTTATTTTATCAATTATGCTTTTTTCTTATTGTACTAGTAAACCGCTTCCATAATATGATTTGTTTGGCACAGTTGATTATTACAGGAACTGGATGGAACTTTTCTATGTGAATATTAACGTAACACGTGTCACCTCTCAATACAAAGAAAAAGTATTCTAGGAAAAAAATTGCTTAATAGTGACGCATAGAATGTTTCACATATGATGTCAGACTAAAAAAAATAAAGGTGGGTCCAAGAAGGAATAAGATACAAAGAGAAACCATGAATGTGATAAAAAGAAGAAAAGTTTATTGCTTGCTTCCAATCTCATCCATCCCAACAACACATGCAGATCTAACAAGTGATCATCAGCAGAAGAAGATGAATTAATAAAATTGTAAACAAAATTCAGCATTAAACCAGTCACTAAGCAACGGAACATTGCAAAATATTGTAAAAGCTACAAGTGAGAATGCTCACATTCAAGCACATTCATGCGTGCTCTAATTATATTTGTCAGAATAAGACTTTGGTTTAATTTGCCATGCAAAAGGCATTATACCACCACATAACAGTGCTTGAGGGAGGAAATAACCCTCGTAAGAACTGCTGATTTCCAAGACCAAATTCAAAAACCCTATGGTACTATTTAAGAGAGTTTCACATCAAGTCACCAATTACACATAACATAACCAAATGATCTAGTTAAAACTATAATTCTTACTCACCCAAATGGTGATCCTCTACCTTGTGCCATTGTACCAGTGCTGATCATAGGACTCATCCTTTCAGCCTGAAGAGGAGCTCTTCTTGGTGATGGCCTTTCAAGCTTCATAGATGTGTCAAACTTTTTTTCCCCCACTACAGCTTCACCCTGAAGCACAGGCTTTGAGTCATAGATATCTGACATGGGATCAATGTCAGTGCTGCCTCTATCCAATGATCCTTGTGGTGTAATCTGAATATGGTCGCCTTTGAAAGGGTCATCTTGAGGACCAAGGCAAGATGAGGCTGGCCCTCCCAGATCTTGGAGCCTGAGATCATCACTCCAAATCAAAGGGCTCTTCCCACTCCCACTGTAAGGGTTGGATCTCTTCTTCCCCAGACACAAACTATCATTGATTGACATAAATCCATGATCAACGGGTGGCTTCTCCATGTTGTGCTGAAGGTCAATTTGGTCACCACCATAAATATTCTCAAGATCTTGAAAAGAAGAATAGCCGAGAGGGGAACCAAACTCCTTCAACACCCCCATGTCAGGAATTTGATGAGGTACAATACCACCCTTTAAGTTAGTGGCCGCAGATGCCATGTTTTCACCAGCAAGTGTTTGATAAGCCTTCTCCAATATGCTCTGCATGTATTTTCCTTGAGCCTCAATCCTCAGCTGAAGGTGTTTTTGAACCTGCCAGATAGATACACCTAAATCCATGTACAGACATATATGTCCATTGAAAATAGAGACTTGGAGACCCAATCAGTGCATGTTTGGAGGGAATAATGATTTACTTTCAAAAATATTTCTAAGTAAAAATAAACCATTATTTCCTCAAAATAAGTTGAACCAAATATGCACTTATTTAAGCATCCTGCAAGGGTAATAGAGTTATAATTACCTCAAGTTGTTCATGCAATCTTCTCTGCACCTCTATTTGCATCCTAATCGCATCAACCATGTGTGAGTTACTGTTTCATACAGTGTTCACACATACATTCCACAAGAAAACCCGGATCCCCCCACGGCCCAGCAAAGAATCAAAAGAAAAACTCAGGCGAAGGTGGAAAATTATTCTGTTCAAAATCGTTTTGCATGCAAGTTGAGTCAACAGATTTAGATGAAAGAACTGAGGCATACTCATTCATGTTGCGGCCAATCATGGCTGAGGAGGAAGCAGTATTTCGTTGCAGTTCTAAAGCCGAAGCTGCATGTCAGTGAAAAAAGATTTACTCAATATAAAAAGAACTATCATGAAGTGTAAAGATCAGAAAAGTTTCAGACCCAAAAAAACATTGAGGAACCCTAGAAAGAAGAGTCACCTCTCATACCATCCTTAATCGAGTGATCATTGAATTCCTTGTGGGGCTGCTTGCCAAGCCTAAACTTCTAAATGCAGACAACAAAATGAAAAAAAAAATTAAAGATAAAGAAAAAACGAAAAGAAAGAGAAACATCGAGCCAGCACGAGACATTGGCAGTGTCATAAAAGTGTTCCCAAAACATAAAGCAAAATTAAAAGCATGAAATATGGTTTTGTATTGATCAAACCTGAAGGTGGCTCTTGAGGTGGTAAAGGGTGAGACCCTTCACACCCATAACCCTCATGATGGTTTTAGGAGTAGCCTCTGCAAATTAAAAAGACACAAACATATGATTACTCAAATTATCATTGAGATCATATTATCATCCAAACATAGATATGCATATAAGCACATGTTAAGAGGGAAAGTGTGGTGAGAAAGGGAGAGAAGAGTACTATCAGGGCCTCCAAGCTGAGTAACAGCATCAACAAAGCGTTCATGGAGTTCAACAGTCCAACGGAGGCGAGGTTTTGGGTCAGTGGTGAGGACAAGACCCGAGTCTCCTTGCACACACATGGGTCTGTCATGAGAATTCATAGTTGAGGGCTTCTTGGGAGGGAACATTCTCTCCATCTCTCACTTTCTCTCTCTCTCTCTCTCTGATGAGAGGCTCTGAGGAGGAATACTGCAGAGATTCAAGAACAAATGCGATGCAAAATAGGGAGAATAGGGTGCGTTTTGAAGAAGAGAGAAGGGTGTGAACGGCTTTGGTTACCTCCTCAGGTATAAAGCACAATGGAAGGAGCTAGCATTACTTAAAAGAATATGTATTCAATATGTCAAATTTCTTTATAAAATAAAATAAAGCTACCCTATTATTCCAACATGCAGACCTTCCTTTGTTAAAAGACACCTCACACACACTCTCTCTCTCTCTCTCTCTCTCTCTTTAACCTTCATTACTATATATAATGAACACGTATAATTTATTACATTCCAAAGAGAGATACCCTTTATTAAATTTTGTATGCATAGATAGAGAGCTTTTGGAGGCATCATGAGGGAGACCCTGATCATGCAATGATAATGATGGACAATATTATGAACTGAAATTTGGTCCACTATCTCTTATACTATATGAATTCAACTATATGTTTTGCCTGCTCCATGCATTATGCATATAATCTCATATTTGGCAGTTTATGTATGCATGGGGCATTTCGTGGTACGACACCCTTTTTAGCATAATAATTAGTACGAACCCATCTATGGCCTATCAGCTACATTGGTAATAATAGAAAGCATTGGCTTTATGTCATTACCAAGGAAAAGTTCTCAATCATATATTTCACAGAATTTTTTTGTATTTTAGGTTTGATCTTCATTGGAATAAGATCCACTGGGATCAGTTACCTGATTAACAACTCCTTATCTAAAAATGTAATTAATTTCATGTCCTCTAATTAATTTTGCAGGGAGTTAAAAATTTATATGAAACTATATATATATATAACTTGTAGTGTACATGCATCACAATTAGGGTAGCGTGAATTAATGTCATGGAATTGTAGTAATTAACAACGTTAAATGTGCCAAATATATTGCCTTTGTTGAAAGTGTTAAAAACAGTTTTTTAATCTTAATTTTTTTTTTCATTATGCACGAGATTTATTACATATAAAAAAAATATTTGGACAAACTCAAAAATTTTATGTGTGATTAAAAATATAGTAGAGTACTAAATTAATATTTTTGTTTAATCAATTAATTCTTCTATCATGTATATTTATTCATACAATTCCACCACATAATTTTCTTTAGTAATATCTAATACAATGTTGGGATTTAGTTGTAAAGAGGAGTCTTTTAAATTAATCTATTTGTCGGAGATATGTGTTTGTGGTTTGTTTATGATTTTTTTATTTTGAATTTTGATATATTCAGTATAAGAAAATCATGATATAGAAATTAATTTAGAAAAAAAAAATTAATTAGTTGGTAAAGTGACTAAATTAGAAACCATTTTAAGGACTAAATAATTTTTTGGTTTCTAAATTAATTTCTATTATTTTTAAATGATTTCTAAATTGATATCTAATTAGCAACCAAAGTTTTTTGTACCAAACTTAGTATCTAAATAATTGGTAGTTAAAATCTTGATTGCTAATTAGATAACTAATTTAGAAATCAATTTTTTTTTTAGTTTCTAGAATGACCTATATAAAATTTTATTTTATTTTTCTTTCTTAAAGCTTTTGTAAAAATTGGGTGAGACATATCCTAAATAGTAATTAATAATTAATAACTCAATAATAGGCCAATAATGTTAATCTATAATTTACTTTTTTATTAATAATAATATATGCTTTATTACCCACTTCCATTGAAGACATTCGTTTCTTTTCCTTGTGAATTTTTAAATTGATTCCAAAAGCTTAAGATCCGATCGTGGATCAAGATGCTGAGAATTCAAACCACGATTACTCATTCTGTGGTTAATGTTTGGAAAGGATTCGTAAACTATTTTGTTTGACAGGTACTCTTCTAATAGAACTCGTTATAAAAGCAAAGAAAGAAAAAGGATGAAAATGCAAAGACAGTAAAAACTATTTTAACTTTTTGCTTTTTGCAGAACTTACGTTATTCAAAATTTAAAATTGATTTTAATGAGCCTAACATTGTTTAAATTATTCTTACCTAACTCTGGAAATTTTATATTTATTATACAATGAATTGATTGCACAATCTTTTTATTACATCAAACGCATAAATAAGAAAAAACAAAGTATAATTTTTTTATCAAAAAATAAAAATTTAATAAATAGAAGTATATAAGGGATACTTCAATCCTTATATAAAAATTACACGAAGTACACTAAAAAAAATTATTAGCATTATTAGTATTATGAGTATCCACAAAATTTAGTATTATGAGTATCCACAAAATCTAGTCCGTAGGTAATATTTATCAACTCTAAACCGGTAAGTATTATCCATCAACTTAGGTCTGTAGGTAATATCCACCAACTTTAATCTTAAATAATATACACAAACTCTAGTCCATAGATAAATCTGTAGATAATCTTGGATATCCTTCTTAAATTTTTTTCATTATTCTTTTTATCTTTTATTATTATTTACATTTACTATTAGTATTTATTATTTAATATTATTATTTATGATTATTATATATAAATATTAGTTTCGATTATTATTTTTAATTATTAATCTTAATATTAATATTAATAATATACTCATATTATTTATATTATTAATATTACGCATATTATTAATATTATTCATATTAATTACAATTAATATTATTAATAGTGTTAATATCGTTAATATTATTAATATCATTAATATTATTAATACCATTAATATTATTAATATTGGTATATTATTAATATTTTTTTAATATTATTGTTAATGTAATTAATATTGTTAATATTGTTATTAATATTATTATTAATAATAATATTATTATTATTATTATATTATTATTATATTATTATTATTAATATTATTGATAATATTAATTTATAAGAATAATTTTTAATTTTTTTTTTAATTTTAAGTTAAACATCAATATGAAATCTGAAATCTCAGTTAGGTTGACACTCTAGACTTCAATAATCATCTACCATTATATGAAAAAATATTATAAAAAGAAAAAATATACAAAGAAAAACACAAGAAATCTAAGAAAAGCAAAACATAGGAATTTTACACCTATTATGAAAGAACTGGAGATAAACACTAAGAGGCAAACTGCAATGTCAAACCCAATCAAGATGATGAGGGCAACCTATATTACCTAACTTATTTGCGTAATGATTCTTTTATCTAAAGATATGAGAGACTTTAAAAGCAATACTCCGACAGAAACCAAGGCATTTATTCCACCTATTCCTGAGAGTCTATGGGACAAAAAGATTACTTTCAAAAGCATCATAAACCAAAGTAGAATCACTTTCCAACCATAAATGATTGTAACCTCTAACTTGAGCTTCTTCAAAAGCAAGAATAGCCCCTACAAGTTCAGCAAACAAATACGACTACACACCAAGATAAGAAGAAAAGTTGTCAATATATTCATTCATACTACCTCTGAAAATACCTGCACAAGAAATCCTACCTGGATAACCCCTTGAAGCTTCATCTGTATTCACTTTAATCCAACTAATTGGAGGAAAATCTCAAACAACCTAAATCGTCTTGAGAATATTGTTATATCTAGTATTAATACCAAAGAATTTAAGAATATTAAAATCCAAAATATCATTCTTCATCATTTTTTATAAATATTTTCAAAAAGCCTAATGAAATCTTTAATAGAAGTAATAGCAAAATGAAGAGAGATCTTTTGCTGAAAACGAGCATAATTTCTTATTCTTCATATCATCCAGATAGAGAATCCAAATCATTATAAGAATATTTTTTAAATTATTAATATTGTTAATGTTATTAATAATGTTAATAATGTTAATATAAATATTTATATTAATTATAATATTGAATATATCTACGAATATAAATTCGTAGGTAATTCATGGTTAATATTCCATAGGTGATACTGAATTTACTTACAGATTCAGATACATGGATAATATCCGTAGGTAATGCTAAATTTACCTATGAATTTGGATCCATGAGTAATAATACATCAGTAAAATTATTATTTTTTAGTGTAGCTTCACAAAATTCTTAGATCCAACGTGATCCAAAGAAATATGCCCCGATATGTTTTTTTGTATTGTCATGCTTTTTATGAATGGTACACGTTACGAATGACCTTTACCCATTTAACAAAGTGCATCCTGCCTCACTATGTGCCTTGCTGTTGCACATTTTGGAAACCTTGACTACTTATATTTTTATGTTCAACAACATCACTTTAGAATATGGATACAAAGCATACCTTAAACATTTTCAATAATTACAAGTGCTAATTTTGGTCCAGATTGGGAGCTCAGACCAGACAACTCTACACATCTGCATAAGTCCTACAAAATTTATCATAGCTTCCCTCTTCTACAGAACATCTTCCGCATTGACAGGTTGTTGTTTGTAACTTGAAGCTGCAAATAGTACTTCCTTTGCTTCATGTACCGAACTTCTTGCTAAACCATTTCGAAAAACAACTAAAGTGTCCTTTCATTCCATGCTGCAAAACTTTGTCATGGTCCCTGCATACATCCTTTTCTCCCCTCGGCTAACTCAAGTATAGATCAGAATTAGAACACAGAAAAAATAACAACTACCTAATACATTGGAAACATTGTGTAAGACACAGGTGTCAATAAAAAAATGTATATAAAACCTGATAAAGTCTTTTTTACATCTACTATTGTAGGGATGGGAATGTTGGGCGGACCATGCATGGTGGACTGACTAATCTAGTTCGCTGACCCGCTTTGGCCCACCTCACATAACCCACAGTCTGTGCAGGCCAATAGCGACGCGAGTTGGCCTGCTGGCCCGCATAAATAAAAAATAATTATTTTTTAAAAAAAATCATACTTCATTCACTCATTATTGCAATGTGACCTTTATTTTATTTTATTTTTTATAAAAATAAAATTAATGTACTAAAAATTTGAATTTTTATTTTAATCATTTAAAGAAGTTAGTATTAAGAGTGATAGTGGATTTAGTTTTAAGTAAAGTCTTATATTTAAAATTTATTAATAAAAATAATATAAAAAGAGATTTCAATAGGATAGTTAAAAAATTAGTCAATCTTCATTAAAATACTTTGTAGCAAACTTTGATAAGATACTCTTATACATTTATATAAATATAGGAAATAATAGATGCAAAGCAAAACTTTAATTACTTTTAGTCAAGCTTTCTAACAACCCTCATACTTGAATTTATATTTTTATCTTAATTGAATGAACTAAAACACGGATAAAATTTTAACTTTTTAGTAATAGAAATAATTTTTTTTATAATTAATGAAATTTTAATTTTTTTTTAAAAAAAAATCTTATACAGCTTGCCCACAGACACACAAGTTACCTTTTATGCGAGACAGATTAAAAAAATGAGACCGCACTCCTTACACAGGACGAGTCAACCTGACCCGTATTTTACAGACAAAATACGCGACAGGCCTTGCCTTTAAAAGAAGAAAGTATATGTTAGAGGAATATCTTTTATCAACAAAAGAATTATAATTATATTGAACAAACATTTGATATTGTTCAACCCATATAAAAAAGGAGAAAACAAAAGCATCACACGTAATTATGACTAAATATTATGTTGCTTAATATATTTCAATTGAATTATATTTATTCAAAATTTACTATTTATAGAAAAGTATGTAGATCATATAAATATAAAGTTATTATCTTATTTATATAAATTAAAATTAACATATTTATATTTTAAAAAATATATTAAAATATAAATAATTTAATATTTAGTATTTAGTATTTTTATTAAATTTAATAGGAATAATCATAATAATATGTAATTTGATTACTTGTAAATGTACATTTTGATGATTTCAATTGATTACTATATTTCTGTATTTGTCTGACTGGGTTTGATCATTATGCAGCTTATTAAATTATATGGTTTATGCACAATACAAACTGCACTTTAAAAAAAAAACACTATTTACAAATGCGATCATTTACCAAGACCGCATTTGTAAATGTGAATTCCCTATTTACAAATGCGGTCATTTACCAAGACCGCATTTGTAAATGTGATTTATGAATGCGGTTTTTACCAAGACCGCATTCGTAAATCCTAAACCCCTAA
>Ga0123342_1007332_pt1 | contig 14635 bp, 5 predicted proteins | sample Turbeawhitnodule_FD_89960 | JGI IMG/M metagenome (GOLD analysis project Ga0123342, IMG submission 89960) | Root nodule microbial communities of legume samples collected from Mexico - Turtle bean Mexico white nodule | ecosystem: Host-associated > Plants > Roots > Nodule | place: Mexico: Nepantla...
AAAATTCAATTCAAGTTTGATTATTAATTTCCTCATTTTCTTTATCTATGTATTTATTCATTCATAACACTCTTAGAACATTCATTTTCTTTATCTATGTATTTATTCATTCAATTCAAACATTATCCATACACGATTATCTAATTTTTTGTTCCTTAAAACTAACACTCTTAGAAAGTTATGTATCAAATTAATTTTTAACATTACATAACTTACTACCCAATATATAAACAATAAAATTTAAAAAAAATAAAAAATTATGACGTGACAGAAGTCCTGCCAAGTTGGCACGACTTCAGTATGACATGGCAGAAGTCGTGCCAAGTTGGCACGACTACGGGGCAGAAGTCATGCTAACTTGGCACGACTTTAGTATGACATGGCAGAGTCGTGTCAAATTGGAACAATTTGTGCATATGAAGTCGTGCGGAATTGGCACAACTTGCCTAAATTTGTAATTTTTTTTAAACGAACCCAAATTTGGTAAAAAAATAAAAAATAACCTCATCATGGTAAAAAACCCTTAATTAGTAGATGATAAAAAGTAAGAATTTAGCTAAAATTAAGTTGTTATCTTAATTTTAATTGGTATCTCATTTTGTTCCATGTGAAATATGCTAAGACGGTGGTGATAGGTAAGATTTTTGTATAGTTTTGGTTCCGTGTGATGATTCTCATATCTTTTGGTTTAGTAACTTGTCTGTAAAATTACTTGTTTTTTATTATTTTTCACACCTAGTAATAAACCAGTGATTGAAGTAACAGTTTACACGTAAAAGAATTGAATCAGCATCAAGTTCAACTTGAAATCCAAGTTTTTCATATTAGGATTCGCATTAGTTGTATTAATCCAAAATTTTCTGCAATGTAAAAGATTGTGATGGTGAAAACAATGAATAAACAAGTTTTCCTTCTAAATATTAATTTAAGGCAAATTTTTTTCCACCATACCAATTTAAACTTGTACTCTATTACCTTTCAAATATTTCAAAATTACTTTCTATTTCGGATTTAAAAATTTAAAATACAAAAAATACATTTTGAAAAATAAAATTCAGAAAAAAAAATTAGAAATTTATTTTGAAATTTTAAATTTGAAAATGTATTTAAAAAAAATTATTCACATTTTCATTATTTCACTGGATACAAATTCAGATTTATATGATGGAGGAAGAAAGTGCCTTAATTTAAACATGATGATAAAGCCCTTTCGGACCCTTTTGGATTGGGCTAAGCCTGTGTGTACAACGATATGCACCCGACTCTTTCTTCATACACCTCCATACCTTCTTGTGTCACCCCATATTAAATGTGAAAATACTGTTTTATCTTTTTTTTTGCCACCCCATACATAATCTGAAAGATGTTTTTGGATCCGGAAGTGTTATTTAGATTTATAAAATCTGAAACTCTTTTTTGAATTTGCAATAATTTTATGGATTATGTAATCTGGATATATTACAGATTACATAATTTGGAAGTCAATTTCATATTTAGAAAAAACTTTCAGATTATGTAATCCGGAAGTTAATCACAAATATGAAAAAAAACTTTTGGATTACATAATCCAGAAGCTAATTTTGAATATCGAAAAGGACTTCCAAAATATTAAAAAAAAAAAATTGGAATACAAAAAATTTATGAAGGTGACACAAGAAGATATGAAGGTGCAGGAAGAAGCAGCCTATGCACCCCCACATGAGCCCAAGAAAAAAAAAATAAAAAAACAGTACAAAGAAGAAAAAAAACAAAAACGCTAGAAGGAGGGGTTGAACCTCCGACCTTGTGGTTAACAGCCACACGCTCTAACCAACTGAGCTATTCCAGCTTGTTGATTACCCAATCAAATTTAACAATAATAAAGTGAAACACTCATAAATATTAATAATCCCACCACTTTTTGTCTTTTTCATGTCCATGTGATTAGTGGGATATGGAGAAGTTTTGGAATTGTATTGATCCAATTGCAGCTGCACAAATTTGACTTGATTGTCTGGCATTTAGAAGAACAATTTTGCAGCTTGAAAGGTCATAATCAGAAATTATATATGGTGGGTCACTCATGTACAACCTACATCATAGCCATCTCTTACAGGTACTACTAATGGTGATGATAAGTATATTGGGTCATATACTTAATTGATTTTAACTAACACGGACAAACTTATTAAAAAAATTCACCAAACAGGGCCTAACCTATCAATTAATGAACAAGAATATAGTGAATAAAATAAAACAAAAACCACTTTACACCACAGACAATATGCTTTCAATTTTATTCCATTTTTTATTCTTTTACATTCCTCTCCTTGAATCCGTGCGATTCACCATTTTTTTTTTCAGAACGAGTTTAATATTTATTAATAAAAATTATTTTATAGCATATTAAAGAACTATTTTTATATACTATATTTGAATTAGAATAATAACAATAACATTATAAAGTAATTAATAATAAAAATATTATAAAATTGTATGGTATTAATCTAAAATATACTTTTTTTTAGAACGATTTGACATAATGTAATGTGCACACTTTGGAGGAGATTGAAGAAATGAATGTCTTATGTCAACAAATCATTATATATTAATTGTAATAAATTTTCAACAATTTTTCAATATAAATAATTCAAATTTCTAAATAAATAAATTCTAGAGTAGTAATTAGAGATGTTTATGGAAACTCTAAATAAATATTAACTTTGAACAAAATTTAGACGTATTACATTTAGAATCCAAGAACGAGTTTACGTTCGTAACGCATGCAGTGTACATAGATGTATTTTTCAAAACTTGAAACACAATCTTGAATCAAAAGAAATGAAATCCATTTCCTATATGCATAATAATTAAAATACAATACTAATGTTAACATTATTAATAATATTAATAAATATAATAATGATAATTATGACTGATTTTATGTGACTATAGTCATTATTTCAGTCATGAAATCATAAAAATAATTTTTGGTAACTAATAATATTAGGAAGTGGATTTTAAGTCTAATTCAATCTCATAAAATCGGCTTATGATGTGAGGTTTGCACCCACTTATATACTATGAAATTTCCTAATCTCTAGTCGATATGTGATCTCCAACACACCTCCTCACGCCGAAGTGACAGCTCGTACGTGGGATAACATATTATGGGTGGTCCGATAACAGGCCGATAGCGGGTGGCCTAATAAGCCCAACAAACACTCACTAGGATAGACTCGAAAATGGCTCTGATATCATATTAAGAAGTGAACTTTAAGCCTAACTCAACCTCATAAGCCAGTTTTATGAGGTTGAGTTAGGCTTAAGGTCCACTTTATAATATGGAATCAGAGTCATTTAAAGTTTATCCTAGCGAATGTTTGTTGGGCTTATCAGACCACTCGCTATCGGATCGTTATCGATCCACCCATATTATGTTATCCCACGCATGAGTTGTCACTCTCGGCATAAGGGAGTATGTTGGAGATCCCACATCGACTAGAGATTGAGACAATTCATTGTATATAAGTGGGTGCAAACCTTATCTCATAAGCTGGTTTTATGAAGTTGAGTTATGCTTAAAGTCTACTTTGTAATAAATAATTACCACATTTTTCCATCATTGCTTTCGTTCACTATTGAACAATTTTTTAGTGGTGTTCTTTATTACTTTTATGAGGAAAGACAACTCATTCTACACTTTGCAAGAGAGGAATCATCTTGTAACATAGTTCAAGAAAGTCTGAGTTAGATTTTTATGAAAATCAAAATGGTTATATGAGATGAAACACTAATGATGAATAAATTATGCTTTGAAACATTTGATTGAACTTGAAATATATTATGAAAATTGTAGATGAAGAAAATAGTGAAAAGTGTTGTTTGGTGGTAAAGTTTTTTTTTAGGTGATTTTAGGCCAACTTTGTGTGTTTTAAAAAATGATCAATACATGATGTGGTTAAGTCATCAATAAATTACTTTGAATTTATGGAAAAATTACAAAATTTTAAAGTTTTCACAAAATATGAGATTAAACACGACAAAAACCAATGAAAGTGCAAGACATATCGCATAATTCATTGATTAGATTTTCAACATTAGAGATAGAAACATGAATTTAAGTGAAGATGTGGAACAAAATATTAACATACCACAATATCTTTAAGTTGAAAACAATTAATGACCTTTATTTTATTTTATTTTATTTTATTTTACCTAATATGATGTCTTTTTTTTTTTTTGATAAAACAATATTTTATCCTACAATTGAATATGAGAAAAAAAGTGGATGATTTGATTTTATCTTCAATATTTGGTGAATAAAAAATTTATTTAAGTTTAAAAACACACTGTTAATCAATGATAAAATTTAAAATGAATAGTTGACACCAGGTATTTGTGTGTTGTAAGTAGTATATTTTGTTTGATAAATTAAATTTTAATTTTCCTAATTAATTTTGTGAAGTTTATTTATCAACTTAAAAATAATATTGAAAAGAAACTAAAATTACTATGATAAGAAAATAGAAAATGGACATCAGATTTTAAATTAATTGTTCATTCTATTAATTAAATAGAAAATATTATATATATATATATATATATATTATCTATATAATTTTATATATAATTTAAAAAATAGATATTTTAATTATATACTAAGTTTTAAGGAAAAAAGGCATATCTATATATTCAACTAAATGTATTTTTAATTATATTATATATAGAGAACTCATATTTGCATTATATTATAAAGGAAATAATAAAAAATAAATTAAAATTACTGTAAGATAATATTTTAAAAATGACAATTTTATAAATTATGGTAAGTATTTATATATATATATATTATTTTATATGAAAATTAATTAAAAAGACATAAAAATATAGAATTAAAGTAATTAAAAAATAACTAAAATAAAAGAAATAATATAAATAAAATAAAATTAAAAGAGAGATAATAAAACATGGTACAAAATATTAAAATTCAAATATTAAGTAAAAATAATTTAATAGAATAAACCATCCTCCACAATTATTAAAAATAATGCTAAATTAGACACCTAACAAAATTAAATGATTAAAAAAAATGTGATTTTGTTGTAGATGACACATATTTAGTGTTGAGAACATGATATTTGTTTTAACACTTATATAAACATTCAATCGTTTTAAATTATTTAAAAATAAATAGATAATATAAGAACATATATAACTTAAATTTATATAATACATGTCAAAGAATACATTAAACATTGTATATTATTCACTTTCCAAATAGGGTACAAAATGAAAGGATTCAAACACATTACATAATACTTCAGGAAATTTTTTTAAGATAAATAACAAAAAACAATATATTAATTTACAATTTTGGTTTGTGATTTTTCATTCTTAATGTTTCTTTTCAATGTCTCTAAATAAATATCTATATTTGTTGACTAAAGTAGTTGCATTATATCTTTTAAGTGAATTCTTTACCATTTGTTATACAATGTCAATAGATGAACTATCATTGTTTAAATGTTTTTATTGTGAAGACTTACTATTATCAGAATACACGTCCTGAACAAAATTTTTTCAATCTTAATCTTAATGGTTAGAGATAAATAACAAAAAATTACAAATTTGGTTAGTGATTTCTCAATCTTAATGTTTATTTTCAAAGCCTCTAAAAGAAGATCTATATTTATTGACGAAAAAAGTGACTGCATTATCTCTTTTAAGTATAGTCAATACCATCTGTTATATGTAAAATACTTTTGCAATGTGAATAGAGAAATAATAATTATATGAATGATTTACTGTGAAGAAATGACAATTTTCATAATTCACATCCTGAACAATTTTCTAGTCTAAAAGGACCTGTCATGTAGAATACCTCTGCAATGCTAAAATATTACTGTTTGATTTTTTTAGAATGAATAATTGACCATTTCTAGTCCCATTTTGTTTAATATCAATAGAATCATGAATAATATGAATGAGAAACATGTAAAACTATTAAGAAAAAATATAGTAACTTGTTACTACTAGCTGGAAGAATGGTTGCATTATGTCTTTTGAGTGGATCACTACCATATAATTGATAAAAACATTATTAGTGTCCAAACCAATTATCTGTGATTAAGTATCAATTTGAAAACTTGGTTAATAAATCTTCTAAAGAAATAATTTTAATGTTTTACAAAACGAACAATTTTGTATTTTAAAAATACATGTTATGCATAATACCCTTGAAAATAAACATTTTGGAGTCTAGGTATAATACCTCATTAATTAAAGTTGAAATAATAAGATAATGATATAATATACATTGAAAAACTGACTTTTCAAAACTATATACTTATAACCGTATTCTGAACTTTTATAGATACAAGAAATGCATTTAGTTTATCAACATAGTTCCTAAACTTAATGTAATCATATTATAAAATTATAATATTAATTATGTATTTTATTTATGTTTTGTTAATATTATAATTTTATTTTCTTATTTTTATTTTATAGTTATATATTGTTATTAATAGTATAATTATTATTTTTTTCAATTTTTTAAATAAATTTATGTAATATTTAATTTTTTATATTATATATAATTATATTAATAATTATAATAGTAATAAAATAATTAATATTATTAATAGTTTGAATAATTTATATTATTAATAATTTGAAAATACATGCACAAGGTATTTAGTTAAAATATAAAAATCCTACATGGAATCACTAAATCACTACCAATCTCTTCATTTGAATGAAGAATAAAAAAAATGTTTTTTCACCTCTCTCACCTACTTTTTCACTCTAAAAAAACACTGAAATAAAGTCAAGAAAAATTAGAGAATTTTCTTTAGTGGGACAATGTATGTAAGTTGATAGCTGAGTCATGCAACGTGTATAGGGATAACCACATGTGGTCCATAGAGAACAAGTCCATCTATATTTTTTTGGCAAACTTTGTTTTGATTTTTAGTTTATATCTTTTTCTCAAATTTTCCAGAACTAACAGGTGACAAACATTTTTATTTATGTTCCCTCAATTATTATATTTATAGATATCTAAACAATAAAGTAATAACTTTATTTCATGAGGAAAATGAACGAACAATAACAATATTAAACTCTTTTTTCTATAACCAGATAATAGTGTGTAATTGTTTATAGCTATTGAAGTCTTATTTTATTCAATCTCATTCAACTTTATATGCAATTATAATAACTTGATTTGAAATGGGGCAGTGGAAAGAAACAAGGTTTGAGATAGGGATTTTTCATTTACTAGGTGCCTGCATGTGGGCTCACAATCTTTATGTTCCCATCTTCTATCCACATTCAACATGTGCATAAGATTCTTATAGCCACCAGATAAGCCCTATGCTTGTCTACGTAGCTCATGACAATAAGTCTACACAAAAATTCAAATTTCTAGCATCCAAACAAAGAATCATACTTACTATGTCACAAACCACTCAAATCAGTTTTTTTTATGATGATAAGGGACTAAAGTAATCTGAAAGAGTGCTATGAAAATCTAAAACTAAATGATTAAGGTTATGCTTCCACAAACATTTTTGGTTCAATAGTATTTTTATGCTTCAAAACCTTTTAGCTAACGACACTATCCTCTGTTCTTCACCACTTGGTGATGTAGAGAGACACGACAGATTCCCAAGTCCCCACACAAATACAGCTTTAGGTGTGGTTTGTGGAGCTGTGATTGTACCAAATTCACATGCCCCCATCCTCATCATTTGTTGCTCTTTTTGCCATTGCTTAATTTTTTTTACCTTTTGTTTCACACAACGTTTTTCTCGAATGTTTCCGTTACTGAATGGTTTACAAAGAAATTATTCCAAGGAATTGCTTGGCTCATGTTCTGTCCTTTTCCTTTCTCCTTTCCATTACTCAAATCTTCCGGTCAGAAAGGGCTGGTGCATGTCCTCATCAATCCCACCATTTTGTCTAGCATTGATTGGAAAATTGAAAATCTTTGATCATGATATGCTGTTGTATTTCTAATTTGTGTAATGCCATATCCATTAACCCCAAAATCATAATGTTTTTTCCCTTAAATACGTAATCAGTGTACAAAAATATGTGTTGAAAGATACCATTGTTACTCCTTACTGGGTGAAAGTTTCGGTTCAGTGAAAGAAAATATTATTCATCTTTAGTGATTGATCTTATATCTGTCTGTCTCTTACCCTAAAAAAAGAACGAATTAATATCTCTGTTTCATTTTGTCAAACTAATAATTGATAATAATATGATGATTCCCTAATAATAATTCAATTCATTGATTTTCAGATTTGGCTCTCTGCCTTACACCGATTGCTCTTTTGTCACTCACATATGGCTACTTATTTTCTAATCCATATTGTTAACTCCAATTTATAACCAGAATAAGACAAAGTACCATGTTATATAATTAATGACAGACTAAATTAACATACATTTAAAAAAGTTGAGAAGAAGAAAACTTTGATGGAATTACCCTTTTACAGCATATGGTACTATGCACAAATGGTAAGAGCTTAAAGGCATTATAGGCTCCTCAAACCAACTCTTAGCTAAAGAAAATAATTGAGAAGATAAAGAAGCATACACACTCAGACACACACCTCAAAAGGAAGGATAACATGTCAAACTCCACACCAATGGAAAAGGATCTCACAATGACAGTGCAGCGATCCTCTTACATGCCGGGGTGCATGATGTCCCCTTCGTGCTTGCCAATCCACAACGAGTTCCAGTACTCAAGAATCCAGTACTGCAGCAACCCCAGAAAGAGGGTGAGAAGGTGGAGGAACATCCTCAGAAGGTTCATGAGGGAGAGCAAGACCTTGTGTAGATCCAAACCTATGTCATTTCAATATGACCCTGTTAGCTACTCCCAGAACTTCGATGAGGGTTGCCATCTTGATGAACCTAGGCCAGGGCTGCAAGAAGTTAGGTGGGATTTACATCATTGATTGTGTAACTCTGGCTATTACCTGTTTAGGCTTGAATGTAAGAAGAACATTGAAATGGCCTGTTGTTTTGACACATGCTAACTTTTAGTTAGTGTATGGTACAAACAAACAAACTATTCCTTCTTCAAGATTGTATATGGTGTATCTCATTCATATTTGTCACAATAGCAAAGTTCTTTTAATTGAAAACTTTTCTGGATCCACCAGTAGTACTGATTGATGCAGTAATATTACTTTACTAAGCAATCTTGTGATTGCTTCAGTTCTGGTTGTGTTATGTTGAATGCTGCTTTGTTCCAATGGTTGGATTCTCCAAAAAAAATCTATGCTTTATCGCATGATGCTAGCTAGCACTTTGTAGTCAGTGAAGTAGAGTATGTTTTATCAACTAAGAAACCCCTTCATATTTTTCATTAGGAGAAAAAGGCAGATGCTCTGCAATTGAGTTTTTCTCTGGATTATCAAGACAGAAGAATGCAGATTCTGGGGTGTGCAATTTAATGCCTTTCTAACAGTGACGGCCTAAAGAATATGATGTATGGTTCAAAAAGCCATTGTAATGAGCTAAGCATGTTAGCTTGTTGTTTCTAGTTTTGACCATGGGGTGTGGTTGTGGGGTATATATGGTTAACTTATTCACATGTACAAAAAGAACATGGTGGTATTGGGAATTATTATGTACAGAAATCTGCATTTTAACACTTTTCTTTTTGGTTTTGGGTAGCATAGTTGCACTTCACTTAGAGTTTTTCTTGCTATTCTAACACATAAAGGGACAATTATTCCAAGAATCAAAATCTGATATGAAATTAGAAGTGGATCTGAAAGATGCTGTAGAACAAAATGAAAAAGGAAAAAGAAAAAAGAAAAAAGAAAGAAGAATATTACGGCCACCTAACCATTTTTCCGTTTTCTTTAAATTATAAAAATTTTAGAATCTTGTTAAGATACATAGACATGATTAAAAAATGGTTAACTTTTATAATGGCAAAACTTTATATTAAAAAATATGAGCGCATATTTTGTGATTAACTCTTGTTACATTTTTATAGTTTATTTAGTCATTTTTTATATTACTTATTTTGTTTTGATTTTTCTTCTTTTTTTTCTCTTTTTAATTTGTAAATGATATATTAAATTAACATAAAATTAGCTTAATAATAATTATCTTTCATGAAGATATATATTGGAGATTCTATGTAAACTAAAATATGACAAACCTATAATACAACGAGTAGAAACTTTATCTTACATATTAATTTTATAAAATTAATTCAATTTAAAGTTTACTTTCTAATAATACTCTTAATTACTTTAATTTATAAATAATAGATGTTACGTGGCTCTAATATAAAATTATAATTATTTTAACAATTTAATTTGTTTCAAATTATGGTTGTTTTACCAATTTAAGATAATATTTGTAATTTTTTTAGTTATACCCCCAAAAAAAAAAACACACACATATATATATATATATAATATTACATTTTACGAAACTGTTATATTAATTAGTTAGTATAAAAATATAATAGTTCCCTAATGCATATACATTAAACTCAAATAGCTATAGTTTTTTGAAACTAAGGGAGAAGGATTATCTTTTTCAAAATTCAATATATGATCCAAATTTAAATTCAATAAATAAACTATATTTAAAATTTAGATATAATAAAATAGATTGAATAAAATAGACTGAATGTAAAATCTAGATTCATTTTTTTAAAAATCAAATTGAATTTAATCTTCTAAATTTCAATTTCAATTTAAACTAAATTAAATTTATTTTGTATAGTTTTTTAAATTAAATTTAAATTTATATTGAATTGGTCTTATTTGGGTTCAATTTGATAAGATGGGCCTAACATACATTAAATACCACCAAATCTAATCTTACATTCAACTTGATCAAACCAAGCATGAACTAGGCTCAACTAAACCCTATTTGACTTTAGCTCAATGCGACCCAATATGACTTAAGTTCAATCTGACTCACCCTGATTTGAGCTCAGCTCAGTCTTAAAAAGCCTAACTTGATCAAGACCAAGTCTAACCCATCTTGACTTGGACAAGTCCCAATCCAACCTAACACAAACTTAACTTGACTCGATCCAACTTAACTTGGACTCAACCCAACTCAATCCCAATATGACTCGGATATAAAACCCAACCTAGTTTAACCTGACCTGGGTTTGACTCAACCTAATATGACATGAGCCTGAACCAACCTAACCTACTTGAGCCTAGCTTGACCTTGTGTGATTTGGGCTCGACTAAACCCAACCCCAACCTTTCCTAAATTGGACCCAACCTAACATAGGCCAGACCCAACTCGTCATGCTCTAGGCATGAGCTGAATCAACCAAACTCAGGCCTTGGTCGATCTAACTCAATTTTGACGTGGACCCAGACTTACCCAAGCTGACTTGGTCCAAATTGTTCATGGGTTGACCCAAATAAACTTGGTCCAACCTGAGCATGAGCTGACTCAACTTGACTTGGGGGCCAACTCAAACTAACATAGACTCACTTTGGCTTAGCCTAAACTAGGCCTAATTTGACTCAATCCGACGTGGACTTGAGCCCATTTGGCTTGACATTGAGTTGACTTGAGCCTTTTTATGACTCATATTGACTTGGATCCAACATGTCTCAACTCAACGTGGCTCCTGGCATTGACTTGATTTGTCCTGATGTAGGCACACCTCAATTCAGCTTGACATGAACACAAGTCGACTTAGCCTAACAAAGATTCAAGCCAAATTAGCTCGAATTGGGCCCAAGCCTATTCAATCCAAAATGGACCCAAGATGATTCAAATTAATCTAAACCACGAAACATTGTTAGGAGATGACTTGACCCGACCTAGACCCAACTCAATTATGCCTAACTTGTCTTAGCCTTATCTAAGCCCCATTGACTTGGTTCGACCTAGGGCCCACTTGACTTATTCTTACCTAGGTCTCACTTGACTTGCTTGATTTTTTTTCTTCAGCAACTTGACTTGCTTGATATTGAACTACCCTAGTTCAACCTAATGTGGACTCGACCATATTCAATTTAACCTGAGCCCAACTTGATCTAACTTGATTTGGGCCCAACCTCATCAACTTGACATGGTTTTTGTCCAACTTAACTTGACATGGGCCAAATTCAATTGAGATTGACTTAAGTCTAACTTAGTCCAGTTGGACTTAAGCTTGACTCGACTTGAGGTCAGACCAACTTAACTTGGGACTGACTTTGTCCAACCCAAACTGGATTTATTTTAACTCAACTTGACTTTTGCATGATTTGGTCTCACTTGTCCTAGATCCAATTTAGTATAACATTGCATAACTTTGACCCAACTTAGCTTAACCTTACATGAATTGGGTCCAACTCCCCGTCATTCCTTACTTGGATTTAACCTAGCATAACTTGAATTTATCCAAATTCACAATAATTTTGAATTTTCAAAATAAAAATATTATCTAATTTATATTCATTTGAAATCTAATTAAATGGATTTAATACAAAATATGTATTTGGATATGAAATAAAATCATTAAAATAAACTTAAAAATAATATAAATTTAAATAATTATAGATTGAATTTAAATTTTTTGATTATTTTTTAAACCCTAAGTATAAGTTAATTTTCTCTCTCTTAATATTGAAGAATTTTCTCTCTCAACTATTATTATTTTTTCTCCATACTAAATTTGTTGAAGTAAAAAATATATTACAATTACATTTGGAAATAAAAATAAAAATTTATTACTCATTCAAAATTAAGAACATTTGTCAAGATGAACTTTGTTAAAGGTTAAAAATGCATTTATTTTGAGATAAGAGAAGTATGCAAAAATATTTAGTTTCACAATCAATACATAACAATTAATTTTAAAAATAAAAATATTAAATTATTATATTGGCTAACTTAAATATTATTTTATAAACTAAAAAATATTGATATATAAATAATTTTTATTATTAATAAAAATTTATAAAATAATTTTTAAATTACTATTTAACACTAGATTAATTTAAAATTTAAAGTAATTAATAAGTAAAATCTTGGTAACTAATGTTAGATATCAATTTAAAAATTATTTTATAAATTTTTATTAATTATATAAATTATTTTAAATATTAATAATTTTTTTAGTTCATAAAATAGTATTTAATTTATTTAATATAATAATTGATTATCTTTATTTTTAAAATTAATTATTATTCAATGATTTTAGTATAATATATTTATGATTTGAGTTTTAATTTATGTTTTTTTAAATAAAATTTGTCATGTTAGACATCACTATGCAACTTGACTGACACCTCAATTAACAACAATAATTTGTCATCACATGAAAATAGTATTATTAAAAAAATACAAAAATATGGGAAGACTAGATAAAAAAAATCATGTTAACAAAAACGATACATAGGTAGACCATATCGGTTCATATAAAGAAGTATAATAACAAACTAGATGGAAACCTATTATATCAATGAAAAGTTTTTCTATGAATAAATCATAAATTAACCAACTCATTCCTTTTACGAAAAATATGAGTAACCCTAAACCTGATAAATCTAATAAGTTTAATTTGTGATTTGTAACGCCGTAACTTTTCTTAAAAAAAGAATACACAAAAGCCACAAAACCCTTCCCCCTGTGCCATTTATTTTTCTTCCTTATCTCTCTTTTCCTCTCTAGATCTCTCCCTTCTCTCTTAATTTTCCCTTCCAATCTTCATCTATTTTCGAATCTGATCATACCACGCTGTAGCTGAGGAGTTAAGGAACATTTCTACCCGATCAGTTTTTTAAACATAGTAAGTTCATTTTTACTCTAAATATCCTTTGTTCTATATTTTTCCTTAGGATTTAGTCATCAATCTTGGTGAGGTCAGTTGAGACGTTTAATCCTCTCAACTTATTCTACTATATACTAAATTTTTGTTCTATTTGAATAACTTGCATTAGACCCGTAAATCTTGAAGCTTATCCAGATTATGGGGAATAAAATTTTAGAAGTTGTTTGGAAAGCAAGTAATTAAGGTAAGGGAAGCTAAATTTAATTTTTAATAACACCCTAGGATAGAAAATCTGAATGCGGAAGGGACGTGGTCCCAATATTCAATTTCTCTTGGAGGGATGTTGTGTGTTTATATATCGTGTTGTATGTTTATATATTATTTAAATTTGCAAAAAAATATTAGATTTTGATGGTTTAATATTTAAGTGTTGTTTTTTTTTTTTTATGTTAATTAAGCTTTTGAATGTTGTGGATCGTGTTTGGAATGATATTGTATGATGAAATGGTGTGGAATTGAATTCATACATTTGGGGATAATGTATAGACTGATGTTTGTTGTGTATTAAGTATTGATGCCTATGTGGTAACAAAGGTCTTTGAGCTTCACTAATGATCTAAGTCACATAGACTAAGATATCAAGTGGTGAGAAGCTGATGGGGGAGTTCATGCACACAATGACATATGAGATGCACGACTTGGGTTGCATTGAACTTACCCTGATCCTTTTTGTTGGATTCGCTAGTAATCTTAGGATCAGGTGTTAGTCTCTGGTAGGACTTACTTAATACGGGTCTTCCGAAAGACGTTGTTTGTTGAATATTCTGGATGTGTAGATCCATGTGAGATCTATGTGATTGTTTTATTGTTGAGATT
>Ga0123342_1007333_pt1 | contig 14634 bp, 9 predicted proteins | sample Turbeawhitnodule_FD_89960 | JGI IMG/M metagenome (GOLD analysis project Ga0123342, IMG submission 89960) | Root nodule microbial communities of legume samples collected from Mexico - Turtle bean Mexico white nodule | ecosystem: Host-associated > Plants > Roots > Nodule | place: Mexico: Nepantla...
AAAATATATAAATATATATATATATATATATATATATATATATATATATATATATATATATATATATATATATATATATATATATATATATATATATATATATATGCTTTATAATCAACTATAAACATGGGTCTCTCATGTGAGCTTTAATAGGTATGTAAGCCCAGTTACAAAATTCTAAGATGAAACAAGGAAATTGAATTTGCATAAGTTATTATTCACCATATTTGCTTCAATATTTCCATTTCGAAGTCCAAAAAATGTAGAATTCAATGCAACTGCAATAAGACAAAACTAACTAAAAAAAAATTATAGCCAAAATAGTGAGCAAAGATTTATTAACTAAAAATACAACATTAAAACAATTATGTACATTGAACTCAATTTAATATTATTGTTCCAATTGTAATAAGATTTATATTCCATTCACATACTTGGGTGTCATAGTAGGGAACAATCATTGAAAGTAAGTATTAATGTTGGTGGCAGGGAGATCTAAGGAAGGTATGTGGAAACAAACAAATGAAAAATTGATTTGCTAGAAATATTGCTTGAGTAGAGGAAGAGGAAATCAAATTCGAAGGAGGCTAGAATAGAGATTGAAAATTGGAAGGAAGGATTTTGGGAGTGAAAATTGAAAAGGAAGACAATGGTTCAAATTGGATAAATGTCAAGTGACTACAATAATGAATGAGTAGGAAAGTATACCCATGGAATGATTGAGTTTCGAAGGATATTGACACTACCTCACATTATGTAAAATGAACTTATAATAGAATAATTAGTAATTCTTTGTATAATATATATTAACTTTTATTTTTTATTCATTCACATCAATTTCGTCTATTCCAAACTTTTCACTCACTTTTTTTAATCTAGAAAATCTCATTTTCAACTCTTTTTTCCATTTTTTTTTTCACTCCACTAGCATCAAAGATAGAGTAGTTAGGGCTAGACTTCAATAAATGATGGTTGTGCAAAGTGAATCAATGGTGAGAAAAACACATCTTAGCCATTCATATTTTAGATTTTTATTAAGTGGTACAAAATTCAACAAGCTTCGACTGATCATAATCACTTTTAAATTTAGGATAATCATTCGTTGACGTATTTCTTATAATTTGCTAATAAAATATGAACAATATTCTTTATGAAGTTTTTTATGGTTGCATAAAATTTTGCAACGTTTCAGCACTATACAATCTAATCTCACTTCTTTTGCCTTCTTCTTTAATTGTTTTATACAGGTTAAGATAAAAGTATTTGTTGTAAATGTATTTCTGACCATTGAGCAACTTCAACTCTCCTAGATTCAAAGTTTGGCTGCACTTCTTCCTGTTCTTTCTCTCAGTCCACGACATTCATCCTTGGATATAGCAAAGGTGGAACTGTGCTTAACCAGATAGTTACTGAACTGGGATTCTCAAATCTTGGTTCCAATGTGAATTCACCTGAGGTGGGATCTGAAGATATTTACGTTGTTCCTAAAACAAAGGAAGACCTACTGAACAGCATCAGCGATATTCATTATGTTGATGTTGGTCTGAACACTGCTGGGGCATCCTAACTAACCATGATGTGTTTGAGAGAATCTCCAAAAGGCTCATGCAAGGAGCTCCTCAACTCCGTTTCATACTTAATGGAACACCCTGACAGTGGAGTGACTGGATTAGGAATGAAAAGGACAAAATGCTGCATCTCTTGAATCTGAAGTCCCTAAGAGTTTATTTTGCTGATATGCCTCCAAGTATGCAGATGCACTTTGAAATAATAGAAAGTTTAGATGTAAGTTAGTACTTCATACTTGATAGGTCCAATGAAAGATTTCTTAATTATAAGGATAAATGTAACTAAAGTAAATGGGTTCTACTTGATTGTTTCAAAGAGCACTTACAGTTTAGTTACATTCATCCTATTAATTATGACATTTTTAAGTGGCTAGAAACACTAAATTGTGTCTCAGCAGAAATTGACGGGTTTCATAGAGCCTTGAAGCTTTCGATATTAAAAACAATAAGATGATAATTTTGAAATTGGATTAAGATAGATTGAAGTTAATTTGAAGACGTTTTACTTCTGTAAAAGAATAGTTGTTGAAGGAGCAAAAATTTCAAGATGATTTCACTGTGAAAAAGATGTTTAGATGACTTTCTTGGAGAATGAGGGAGAGTTTTCAGCAGTTCTGCAGATGAATTGATAGTTCTTTTCAGAGTTTAGTTTGAGTCAATTAAGCTGAAAAGGGACCTCCACATAAGAGGTTTGTTAAAGCTAAATAAACATAGTTTTGCTAATTTGGGGGAGTATGGACTAAAATTTTGTGTATTGGTTTGAATGTCCGAAGTAAAAATTTCCCTTAATGCTGAAGATAAAAGATTGGTGATTGAAGTAAAAGTTCTTTAACATTGTCCTACCTAGCTTGGCACTGTGTTACGTGTTTCAGAGGTAAGTTAAAAACTATAAAAAGAAAGTGATGGCTCAAGCATACTAGACTCAATGTTGTTCCATCACATCAATGCTCCCACTTGGGTCACAAGCTGGAGTAACTCATCTCAGCAATTTTATATCTTGTCAGTGAAGTTTTAAAGACATTTTTGTTTCATTTTCTTTCTGATGTGGGATATATAGTTAGCATAAAATATAGAATATAGAAATATAAATATTTGGATGAATTTGGGGAAGACAAAATATCCTAATTTGTGCTTTAAGATCTGATACAAAGTGATTAAATGTTTGAAACTGTGCCATTTCATTTCATAATAGGATGAATTCTTCTGAAGAATTACGAAACTTTCAATATGCAACTTTCTAGTATTCACAAAATGTCTTTTCTATTGCCATTTCATTTCATAATAGGATGAATTCTTCTGATACAACTGAAGAATTCTATGCAACTTTCTAGTATTCACAAAATGTCTTTTCTATTGCCATTTCATTTCGTAATAGGAAGAATTCTTCTGTACAGCTGATGAATTACGGAACTTTCAATACACACTGAACTTTCAATATTCATGCACCATGCCACACTCCAAACCCAAACCATGCCAAACATTTTGCATAGTTATATATGGAATACACACTTTTATGCAAGATGTCAAACAACACTCCAAAAGTTGGACATTCCATAGAATTAGTGCCAAAAACTTTTATGCAACTGAGTCTTTGTGCAAATTAATTCCTTACATTCCATAGAACTTATATACAAGTGAGTCTTTCTGCAAATTAGTTAGAAATGCACAAGTATCATTCAGTTATTACATAACAAAGCAAACCAAAAAAAAAAACTCGATCTTTGTAACCAGATTAATAGCCATTCAGAAATGAAAAATTAAGATTATACAAATTTGAACTGATCTTGTGGGATGCACCAGTCTTTGCTGCAGTGCAAAGCAAAGACAATGCTTCAAAGCCTCAGTAACAAGCAACCAATGGTTCACATATCAGATATTAAACTGATAAGAACATATACTACACTTGATCTTAGCCAAAAGGTCGAGAAAGGTATGCTTTGAACTGGTTAAATATTCTGTTTTTATATTCTTTCCTCCAGTTCTTGTCAGAGTTCTAATAAATGTGGAACTTTTGTTTCAAGAATGTTTGAACAAAATTATTTTAGAATTGGTTATTGTATCATTTAAATTTTATATTCCAGGAATTTATTTAATTGTTATGTGTAAATTTTTTAAAACCTGTCTATACAGTAGTTTAATTTTGTTGTACAAAAGTGCTATTTGCAGTAGTATTTTTGCTGTATGAAAATACTTGTTTGTAAACAAGAATTTTTTATACAAAAAAATTTGCTTGTGTGCAATAATTTAAAAATATTGTTGTAGTATTTTGTAATTTGTTGCATTTTAATTCTGTTTCTTTTAACTCTTGTTGTTTATTGTATTTTAATATTTGTTATTTGCTATATTTTAAATCTGTTGAACTTTAGCAATTATTGTTTGTTGTAATTTAAAATGTTGTTTGCTGCATTTAACCTAATTCATTGTTGTATTCTATAAAACAAATAAAAATTCTGCTATACTACCTTCTTTTTAAAAATCTGATGTATATTGTTTTCTTTCGTGTGAAATATTTCTATTGTATTTTACTTTAGAAAACTAATTTTTCTCATTAAATGTATTTGGTTTTAAGAAAATACTTAATTATATTGTATAAAATATATAAAATTGAGATATTTTAAGTACGAAAATTATTTCATTAGAGTATAATTTTTATTTGAGAAAGGCAATATGTTAAGGTAATCTAATGTGAGAAGTATTGTGTGGAAGAGACTCTTATGTTTTTTTTAAAGATTATAAAAATATATTATAAATTATTTGTGTTAAGTTTTGTAGTAAGACAGAATTTTATTTTGACTATTTTTGGGTTTAAACAACTATAAAGAAAGTACTTTGAATTATATGGCTTATTTTGAATTGTTTTATTTAGACATTCACTTTTTTTTTATCAGCAAAGAATAAAATAGAATAAAAGGGGTACTTCACGGGTACCTAACCCATATACAAAAGCTAAGTAGTTCAAGATAAAGATAAATATACATTCTAGTGGGGTAGCAGAACAAACAGATCCTAGCTTTACTTTCCTATATACTTCAGACGACCCCACATCACCTATTTAACGAAGTGTACCAGGATCGAGTCATGCCAATTGCCCAGAGGAAGGCTTTGGCGAGCTAGGCGTCTGGACCGACCGAAGGCAAGGAAGACGAAGATCATGAAGACTTGTTTCTCCTTCGGTCGGGTTGTGGCCTTTTTGCTTTTGAATCTTTCTCCTCTGAGGTCGGGGTGTGGCCTCCCTCCTTTTGCTTTTATTAATATATTGGTTGTTTCTTTTACATTATGCACTTTCTCTAAATGAACTTAAGAAAAATTTTCACAAGTTAAAATGTCGGTATTTATTTGAATGGCGATCGACCTTTAATGTGATTGTTTAATCAAACCAATTGAATGGCGATCGGCCTTTAATGTGAGTGTTTAATTGCACAAGTTGAATGGGCGGTCGGTCTTCAATGTGAATGTTTAATTGTACAAGTTGAATGGGCGATCGGTCTTCAATAATTTGATTTTAAGTTTATTTGCGTCAAGTTAAAAGGTTAACTTATGCGTGTTGATCGGTCTTCGCAGGGTATGCCGGTTAAGGCTACGTCTAGACCAAACCACATTGAGTGATATCGGCAGGGTATGCCGATTAGGGCTCCATCCAAACTGAACCGAGTGAGGGGTGTTGGCAAGGTATGCCGGTTAAGGCTACCTCCAAACCAAACCAAATTGAGAGGTATCGGCAGGGTATGCCAGTTAAGGCTTCATCCAGGCCGAACCAAGGCTTTGGAGGAGAGAAATGCTAATACTTTGAGAAAAACGCCTTGTTTGTGGCCTTGGCTTGCCCGTTGGTTTGGGGGTGCTCAACCGAGGCGGTGATTGACTTGATGTCGCGGTCGCCATAGAAGGACTGTAGTCCTCAATCAATGAATTGCTGACAATTGTCAGTTATGATCGTGTGCGGCACGCTGAACCAACACACGATGCTTCGCCATACGAAATTCTGAACGTTTTTGGTCGAGATTTACGCGAGTGGCTCGACCTTGATCCACTTCGTAAAATAGTCGACTCCAACTAGAAGGAACTTGGTCTATCCTTTTCCTGGCACGAAGGGGTCGATGATGTCCATCCCCCAGATGGTGAACGATCATGAGGAGATGAGACTGTGCAGGATTTCTGGTTTAGTATGATAGAGGGGGCCTAACTCCTGGTATTTGATGCATTTTTTCACGTACTCGGTACAATCTCCCTGGACGGTCGGCCAATAATAGCCTGCTCTCAGAACCTTAGAGGCCATCGTCCGTGCCCCCGAATGGTTTCCGCAGACTCCTTGGTGAATCTTGGTCAGGACATACTCACCCTGCGCGTTGGTGATGCACTTCAGCAGGGGGTCGAGTAGCCTCTTCGGTATAAATCTTCATTTATCATAGTGTATCGTGCACACTGTTGCTTCATTGTTTTTGCTTCTTCTAGCTTACATGTACCGTCCTCGAAGTACTGGATGATTGGGGTCATCCAATTGTCAGTTTCATTCTCGGTTATTGCAAGACATTCAGTTTCTGACACGCTGGGGTGTCTAAGCCATATCTGTATAATTGATCGGTGGTTCCTTTTCTTCTTTGTGACCGACAACCTAGACAAGGCATCAACCCATTTGTTTTCTTGCCTCGGTATGTGCTCCAAAGGTGCCTTGTGGAACCGGGCGATGTTGTTTCGAGTACCATGGTAGTAGCGTTGTAGCAGGGATTCCTTTACCTCGAACTCTCCCTTGATCTGTCCGACCATAACCTGGGAGTCGCTTTTGCACACGACCTCACGTGCTCCCATGTCTTAGGCTAGGTTTAGCCCAGTGAGCAAGACCTCATACTCGGCCTGGTTGTTGGTCGCCTTAAACCCAAACTGGAGTGCTTGATCCAGGAGGAGGTTGCCCGGTCCTTCCAGGACGACTCCTGCTCCAGAGGTTGTCTTGTTGGACGAGCCATCCACGTAGAGTGTCCACCCGGCCGATAAGGTGGGTAGCGGTGAGAGCTCGGCTAAGAAGTCGGTCAGGCACTGGGACTTGATAGCCTTCCTTGGTTGATACCGAATGTCGAATTCGGACAGCTCGACCGACCATCATATCATCCGCCCTGCAGGGTCGGGTTTAGACAAAATTTTAAAGATGGGGTAGTCGGTCCTTACAGTGATTGAATGGTTTTGGAAGTAGGGGCGCATTCGTCTTACCGTGAGGACGAGGGTGAGCGCCACCTTCTCGATCATTTCATACCTCGTCTCGATCGTGTGAAGCGTTTGGCTGACGAAGTATATCGGTCGTTCCTCGCCTTCGACTTCCTGTACCAACACAACACTAATTGCCTCATCTGAGACCGCCAAATATACCAGGATGGGTTGGTCAGGTCTCGGCTTTTGTATGACCGATGGAGATGTTAGAAAATCCTTCAGTTGCTTGAATTTTTTCTCGCATCTGTCGTCCCAGCTTAACTTGGCTACTTTGCGAAGTAGTTGCATCATCGGTTTTGTTCGCTCGGCCAGCCGAGGTATGAACCCGGAGAGGGCTGTAAGGCGTCCTATGAACTATTGCACCTCCTTGATGTTCTTCGGACTCCTCATGTTGACGATAGCCCAACATTTTTCGAGGTTGGTCTCTATCCTCCTATGGGTCAGCATAAACCCTAGGAACTTCCCTCCCTCAACCTCGAACGTGCACTCTTGCGGTTGAGCTTCATATTAGCCTCCCTGAGGGCTTTGAATACCTCCTCGAGGTCTTTCACGTTCTGGTCGAAAGAGTCGAACTTCACAATGATGTCGTCTACGTACACCTCCACACACCGACTGATCAACCTTTGAAAATTTTTGTCCATGAGGTGCTGGTAGGTCACCCCTACGTTCTTGAGGCAGAACAACATGATCTCATAGTAGTATTTGGCATCGGCCATCATGAAGGTTGTCTTCTCTTTGTCCTTGGGGTGCGTACTTATCTGGTTATAGCTAGAATAGCGTCCAAGAAGCTTAGGATTTTATGGTCGGTCGCCTCATCTACCAGGCGGTCGATGTTCGTTAAGGGATAAAAGTCTTTCGGGCAGGCATTGTTGAGGTTTCTGTAGTCAACACACATCCTCCAGTTACCGTTCGTCTTGGTGAAAATGACGACGTTGGCCAGCCAAGTTGTATACCGAGCTTTGCGTATAAATCTGGCCGATAGAAGCTTCTCGACTTTTGCTTTCATTGCTAAGCGCTTTTCATTGTCGTAATCCCTCTTCTTATGGGCTATCGATCGTGCTTCCTTAAACACTGATAGCCTGTGAGTAACGATGTACAGGCTTACACTCGACATATCGGATGGTGTCCACGCAAACATGTATACGTTCTTCTTAAGCGTGGCATGCATTATCTCGGCTTCGACTGCTGCCATGGCCGTTCCAACAGCGGTACTACGTTCTTCATCCAGGAGAGGTACTCGCCTCAGCTCTTCTCTAGCCTCTAGCCTATCTTCGGTCGCCCGTGGGTCTAGGTCTACCAATGCCACGGTTGGCTTTACCGACATCGGTCGGGCTTCCCGGGATGAGCAGTCCTCTCGAGAGGATTTTATCTTGGGAGAGGGATCGTTCCTCAAGGGCTCCACTCTGAGGCTTGCTACATAGCATTCTCTTGCTTCCTTCTGGTTGACGTGGACTGTGACAATATCTTTTGTTGGTGATGGGAATTTCATTGTCAAGTGAGGTGTCGATACGATCGCCATCAGTCGGTTGATGGACGGTCATCTGAGGAGAATGTTGTAGGATGTATTGGCGTCAATCACCAGATACTGGATCCTAATCGTCTTGTAGTTCTTCTCCTGACCGAAGGTGGTGTAGAGCTCAATATAGTCCTTTGTTCCCACCCTCTCACCTGAGAAACCGACCACGTGGTCATCGTAAGGCACCATCTCGGCCTCGGGTATTTTCATGTCCTTGAACGTCTTCCAGTAGAGAATGTTTATCGAGCTTCCCTAATCCACAAGGGTCTTTCTGATGGTAAATCGGTCTATATAGACCGATATCACCATGGGATCGTCATGCCGATAGTCCACACCTTTAAAGTTGTCGTCTGTAAAGGTGATGGGTGGCATCCTTGCTCGAAATGACACCGTATTGCCCGAAGATGCTTCTTTCGGACACTGTGTGTACTCCCTCCGCCGGCAAAGCCTCCGGCTATGGTGTTAATAACCTCTTCTTTCGGCCACTCGGGGTGGATCATCCATGCGGGGAGGATCGTCTCTCCGAGACTGGCGGTCATCCCTGCGGTCTCGGTCATCTCGGGTTCGGGGAGGTGATCTTCTTCTCTTAGAGGGCCAATCTCTACGAGGTGAGCACCCTACGTTTCGGCCGCTCCTAACGAACCAGCGTAGGTGCCCGACCTGAATGAGTTCTTCAATCTTGTCCTTCAAAGCCTGGCATTCCTCAATGGAGTGCCCGCTGTTCTGATGATACCTACATTGCTTCCTTCAGTCGGCGTTGTTAGGGTTGGCCACCTTCCTAGGAGGAGGGATTAACTCGGCATTGAGTGCCTCGTCCATGATTCTCCCCCCTCTCGGCCATCAAGGGTGTATACCTTGAGAACCGGCTCCCTCGGTCTCAATTATCTCTGCCCCTGTCGCCTCGTTGATCTGATTGACCTTGGCAGTCCTTCTTATCCTTGCTCTTTTCTCCACTGGCCTCGGCACGGGCTTGGTTGCGAAACTCCCTTAGTTCTTCCAGCTGCATGAACTTAGCAACTCTCTTCCTCAGTTCGTCCAGGCAGGTGGCTGGCTGCATGCACAAATTATCAGCAAAAGGCCCTGGGCGCAGGGCTGTCAGCATATGATGCATGGCAACGTCCAGGCTGAGACTCCGAATGCTCATTGCCACTTTGCTGAATCTATCAACAAAGGTTCTCAGTGACTCTCCCTTCTCCTGGCGGATGCCTACCAGGGGGATGGAGGTCAGGTGATGCAGTCTGCTGGTGGCAAACTGGGTCTCGAACTTCACCATTAGTGTGGCAAAGCTATCAATGGAATTGGGCGGGAGCTTGGTAAACTAGCTAAGGGTTTCTCCCTTTAGCGATGTGGGAAACACTCGGCACAACACTGCATCGTCTGAGGTGTAGAGGCTCATATGGGTAGTGTAAGCGTTCATATGCTCATCTGATCGGTAGACCCATCGTATCAGTCTTTGTGGAAGCCTTTCCACTTGTCCGGCAGTGGAACTTCAATGATAGTGTTGGTGAAAGGGTGTCAACGGGCCGAGTCCACTGTGACAGTCGTCCTGGCTGAGTCCACCGTGACAGTCGTCCTGGCCGACCTGTCGAGACAAGATTCGCCATCCATCTTGTGGGGGTGAACCTTGTCACTCGTCTCTTCCACCGGTTTCGGGTTGGGAGGGGAGGTGTAGGACCTACCGACAACATTGGTCGGTCCAGCAGAAGGTCCTCCCTCCATCAGCTTCTTCTTCATCTCTTCATTCTCCCTTCGGAGAGCTTGCATTTCTTGCTCGTTCTTCTGGGCAGCTTCTTCGATTTTCCTCTTCATCTCGACCATCTCTCTCTGTAGAGACGACAGCAACATTGTCTGGTCGCTTCACTCATCTTTTCCATGCTTCTGGTTGAGACCATCTACTTTCTTTCTTCAGTTAGTTTCTGTCGGGCCCATGGTGGGCGCCAATTTTTCATATTAGAGAGATGAGACCTAGAGAACTATTGAAGACTTCGTCTTCTTCCCTCCTTCGGGAAGATTCTTGGTGCTTCACTGTGATCCTTCTCGTCTCGATCTCTCAGTCTCGGGTGAATGCCAAATGGGGGAGGTACCTGCAGAAGACACTCTGATGCTCAAGTCAGTAAAGAGGGTATTCGTCACTCAGGGTGTGTACAGTAATAATGACGTACCTTTCTTTTTTGAATGTGCGCTATTTATATTATTTTAATGAGTTTACCTTATTGAGCCTGATTAATGGAATGGATCACACTTACAATTGTATTACCTAATTCTTAATGGTAGTTTAGCTTCACTTACCTTGAGTTGGGCGTTAATGGATTAAATGTGTCGGTCGGTCTGACCGTCCGCAGAATCTCGATCAGCTCAGTTAGGGAGACCGAGTCATGACAATTTTCAAACTCTTGATATTTTCGGCGACGATTTTCAAACTCCTGATATTTCCAACGACTTTCAAACCCTGGTATTTCTGACAATTTTCAAATTCAATTACTTCTAGCGATTTCTAAATTACTTCCAACAATATTACTTTCCAATTTAAATTTCAAATTTCCAAAATTAACGTGGATTAAATTTATTAATTTTTTTAATCAAAAATACTTTCCACAATTACATTTAAATTCTCAAGATAAATGGGAGCATTGCAAAATAAAATAGTTTTAAAATTTACAGAAAGAAAAAATTAGTTTAATTAAATCACTGGTATATGAATCCCAAGCAATCGACATATATAGATCCCAAAAAAGAATAAAATCTCTAAAAAAACAGAAGCAAGAAAGAATATTGAATGCAATAAATTACATCAACGTCAGACAAGTGCCCTGCCATTATTCTTAAGGGTTGCATCCTGTCCATGGACCAAATCCTAGCAGTTCTTTCATGTGAAGATCTGGCAAAACAATGCCTTACGAAACTAAAATGCATCCATAAAAAGAAATAAATAATACAACCTTTCAGAATGCAGAGCATATACAGAGATGAATGTGTTCTTGCATATACAAGCATATGCTTTAACTTTAATTTTTTTATTCATTCAACTCGTATCTTGTTTTACATTCACTATCAGAATGTAAAATTTCACAATAAATGGTTTTTATTGTACAAAGATCACCAACCTCTCTCACTCCAATCGTTCTATCTCGTTTAATTAAGAGAATCCAAATTTGATTATAGATTGAGAAAATTAAGAAAAAAAAAATCACCACTGAAGACGACAAAATTCAGCAAGAGTATATGAAATAAATAAGTCGAAGTAATCGAAACACACTTTGAACTTTTAACCAGTACAAGAAAATCATGAAATAGAAACCAATTTTTAGATACCAAAATAATTAGTTGCAATAGTAACTAAATTAAAGATCATTTTAGAAACTAAAAAAAAATTGTTTTTAAATTAATTTCTATTATTATTAAGTAATTTTTAAATTAGTATCTAATTAGCAACCAATGATTTACTATCAAATTTAGAAATTAATTAATTGATAGTTAAAATATTAGTTGTTAATTAAATACTAATTTAGAAACTATTTAATAATAATATAAACTAATTTAGAAATATTTTTTTTAGTTTCTAAAATGGTTTCTACTTTAGTTACTATTGTAACTAATTATTTTAATATCTAAAAATTGATTTTTATTTCATGATTTTATTTATTGAACAAAAGAAACACGGTTTGTAAAGAAATCGGTTCGGTGGTGGACCAATGGTGGAAAAAGCTTTCAAAGTTATGAAAATGTTTGACAGTGCGGTGGTGCGATGCGGTGCTATACAGTGTGATGCGGCGAGGTGAGAGATAAACGATAAATTATGCGTTTAGAGGAAAATTGAGAAATCAGGAGTTTTTTCTAGAGAAATTACGAGTCTGCAGGAAAAAAATAAAATTTACTAAAATATATATTAAATTAATTAATTGAATTTATTTCCTGGAGTTTGACAAACCTAACATAATTCCTCAAGGTTATGTGATAAACCTTTAGATTTTAATGGGGTTAAAAAAAAACATATTTATTTATACGTATTTATTTATCTAAATTTTTTCTTTAATTATATCACACACTTTCCGTTACTTTCTTTTTTTTCCATAAAATTTTTCTTATTTACAAATTTTTGTAATTTAAATTTCTTTAAAATATATCTATTTATACGTATTTATTTATCTAAATTTTTTCTTGTTTAATAATTATATCCTACACACTTTCTAAATATAATTGCCTAATTCAATTTTATTTTTATTCAATTTTTAAATTAAAACACTTTTATTTTAAAAAAAAATCCTCAAAATACATCATTTAGATTCATTAATTTTTATCTTTTATTTTCAACCTTTTTCTTCTTTCCTTTATTTTTCAAAGCAAAAACAGAAAAATAAAAATATGAATCGGTTGATTTTTCGGTGACACTGCAACCAAGTAGAGGTTAGAATATAGCTTTGAGAAGATAGAATTCTAACATGATCATTTTTGAAAAAAAAGACAAAAAGAAAAGAAAAGTATGGTATTTGAATGAGACAAATTCTCTAATCGGTTTTATCTTGTTTAAAATGGCCTCAAATAGTAAAGTATAATCTAATTTTTTAAATAATCTCCTACATTATGCTCTACAGAAATAAACACATCATCTAAACATATAATAAACAACATAATGAGTATTCTCAACTCCTATTTCATATTATACTAATTATATTTATGCTTTTATTGACTTGAGCGTCAGTGTGTTATCGCAGGAGGGGCCCCTTTCGTTTTCAGAAGGTCTTTGAAGGGAGATTACAAAGAACTCATCTAGATTCCGACCGACTTTAAGTTGGTTAGAACACCTACGTTATCACATTTCATACCTTCTTTCAATCCACGTCATTTTTAGTCTTGTTTAATTAATTTTTAAGAAAATAGTTTCATTATTTGAACATATAAAAGTATTGACCTTTTTAGTGTGAAGATATATTTTTTTAGTTTTTTTTTTCATAATCTTTTCTAAATTTTTTGACTTAAAAAAATGAAAAAAAAGTAAAAAAAAATACCATATAAAGAAAAGAAAATGCAGGGATAAGGTCCGGAAGTCCTGAAAGAATTTGCCTTTAAATGAAAAATTCGCCACTGAGCACCAAAATTTTTTTCACATCCAACACTGAATTCCTTAAACTATAAATGGTAAAATTAGAAAGAAAAATAATTTTTTTATTAAAATGTGGATTTATGTGAAAAGGTGTAGAAAGTTAAAAAATTTGTAAAATGATGCATTTGAGTATATAATTTTCAAAATATATTATTTTTTAACATTTCACATTTTCTCTTACTTCCCTTAACAATTTCATATATTAACTAGCGCAGAAGAAATACTAAAGAAGTGCAGAGGCCAGCACAAGCACATGAACAATGCAAACCAAAGGCAAAGCGGAGAAATAAACTATTCGAAAGTCTGACACACTTCAAAACTTAAACTTTAGAATAAAAAAGAATTTACAAATGCGGCTAAATGTAAAATCGCACTTGTAAATCAAGCATTTGTATTTAGTCGCATTTGTAAATGAAGATCTTTGATTTACAAATACAGATGTTTGTATAGCCGCATTTGTAAATCAAATTAATTTAAAAAATATCACCGCATATCTTACGAATACGTTTAAAGTCACACTAAATAAATATCATCCTTTTCTTCATTTTGCACTAGTGATTAATAAATTATTAACTCGAACTATTTAATTAAATTGTTGAGTAAAATAACATTAATGTGGATTGGGAAAATAGATTTTTATTTTGGCAAAGGCAAACGCAGCTGACATGTTATTTATTGTACATGCCTAGGTAGTACTTTTCAACTACCTCTTAAACCAAGACGCGGCGCAACGCCTTATACACGGACTGGTAAATTGCGTTGGAAACTGCCTCCACAGACGCCGGCAACTTCGACTTAATCACATTGGAATATATCTTATCACTGTAACCATTCTGAACATCGCGGTATCTATCCCACAGCATCACTCCCTCGTAATTCGAGGCTTTCTTCGCGTGCGGAAGCACCCGGCCGTTCATCACCTCCGCCGGAATGTAACCGTTGCCGGCGCTGGGCGCCGCTGGCAGGCCCACGAAGAGCGAGTTGTTGGAGGGGACCAAGTCGACCCACTTGTCCCAGGAGTTCAAGAGGGCGTTGGTGCCACTGACGTAGGAGCAACTAGGGTTGTTGTAGAACTGAACGAAGATGTAGTCGAAGAGTTTGGTGGCGATGGCTTTGCCGAGATAGTAGATTGGGATTGGGCACTGAGGGGCGGCGGACAAGTAAAAGTAACGCCCCGTCGTTCGTCGGAAGAAGTCGAGTTCCCTGGCAAGGTCGTCCCAGTGATCCTCCGTCACTTCGATGTCGAAGTCGAT
>Ga0123342_1007334_pt1 | contig 14630 bp, 12 predicted proteins | sample Turbeawhitnodule_FD_89960 | JGI IMG/M metagenome (GOLD analysis project Ga0123342, IMG submission 89960) | Root nodule microbial communities of legume samples collected from Mexico - Turtle bean Mexico white nodule | ecosystem: Host-associated > Plants > Roots > Nodule | place: Mexico: Nepantla...
CTAGAACCGCATTTGTAAATCAATTTAATTACAAAAATGCCACCGCGTTTTTTACAAATGCGTTTAAACGCAAAGCCGCACTAAATAAATAGTCGTTGTTTTCAAATTTTGTACTAGTGATTCTCTTTGCAGCTTGTAAATGAACTTGTTGAGGTGACTCTATGTATCGATGGACCAATCCCACAACATAACATATGTCGGGTCTAGTACACATAAGATATCTAAGGCTCCAAAAAATCTGCTTAAAGTATGTTGCATCTACAGTTCGCCCATCACCTTCCTTCGTAAGCTTAATTCCAGTTCCAATTGGAGTCTTAACTGGGTTTGAATCCTCCATCTTAAACTTCTTTAAAAACTCAGCAGCAGATTTCCTCTGATGAATGAAGATTCCATCGTCTCCTTGGATGACTTCAATGCCCAAAAAGTAGGGCATAAGACCGAGATCAGTCATCTCAAATTCCTTCATCATGATATGCTTGAAGTCACCAATCATTTTGAGATTACTTCCATTTGCTTTCACTTTAATCTTGTACACCCACTTCACATCAATTGCTTTGTGTCCTTTTGGAAGATCAGTGAGCTGCCATGTATTGTTTTTCTCAATAGCCATCAATTCTTCATTCATAGCCTCTTGCCATTTGGGGTGTTGAATGGCATCTACAAGTCTCACGGGTTCTGAATCTGTAAGAAAAGCAAAGTGAACCAAAGCTCCATTGTCATCAACTTCATCATCAACATTTACTTCGTAATCTTGAAGGTGTACAGGTTGTCGTTGTTGCCTTCTTGGTCGCTCCATCATAGTTGCAATTGGAGCTGCAACTTCAGGTTGAATTACAGCTTCAGGTTGAACTGCAGGTGCTTCAAGAGTGACTCCATCTTTCACATCATCGTTCAAAACGTAAATATATCATTTTTCAAATCCATTTCAGTTGCTGCATTCCATTTCCATTCCTCATTTTCGGCAAATGTAACATAACGACTGGAAATCACCTTCTTTTTCATTGGATTGTACAGTTTGTATCCCCCATGCTTATATCCAATGAAAATGGTCTTCAGTGCCTTATCATCCAACTTCAATCTTGCTACCTTGGGGATGAGCATAAGTAATTGACCCAAATACCTTCAAGTGTTGCACATTGGGTTTGAATCCGCTCCATGCCTCAATTGGAGTTGTGTTAGGAACACTTCGAGTGGGTGATCTGTTTATCAAATATACCGCACATGTTACGACCTCAACCCAAAAATAATTTGGCATACCTTTCACTTTAAGCATGCTCCTCGCCATGTCAATGATTGTTCTATTCTTTCTCTCAGCAACTTCGTTGTGTTGAGGTGTGTAGGGACATGTTATGTTATGCTGCAACCCAAATTATTCACAGTGCCTTTTGAACTCATTAGACTTGTACTCACCCCCTCCATCACTACGCACCATCTTAATTAGTCTGCCATTTTGTCTTTCAACAAATGCTTTAAATATTTTAAAGCAGTGGAATACCTCATCCTTGCTTTTCAATAGATAAATCCAGGTTTTTCTTGAGAAATCATCAATAAAGGTTAAAAAATACTTATTACCTCCAATTGATGATATGTTCATCGGGCCACAAACATCTGTATGAACAAGCTCCAAAGGAAATTTTGAACGCCAAAGCTCCTTAACAAATGGTATCCTGTGATTCTTTCTAAAAATGCAAGCCCCACACAATTGATCAGGGTGATGAATATGGGGTAAACCATTCACTAAATTTTGTTTGGAGAGATTTTCCAAACTCGAAAATTTAAGTGCCCAAAGCGTAAATGTCACAACCACGATTCATTATTCACTATTGCATTCAAACACTTGAAATCACCCATATGAAAATCTACTGGAAACATGCGGGTTTTTTATAAAAAGGTTTTAAGAATCAAACTACCTTTTTTTATAAAAAATTGAGAATTGATTTTCAACTATGTGCATCACGTAACCCTTTTCGGCCAGTTGTCCCATACTCAACAAATTACTTTTCATATCAGGTACATAGAAAACATCATAGATGTACTTGTGATCACCATTCTTCAATGTGATAAGAATTTGCCCTTTTCCAGTCACCGGAACGAACCTGCCATCACTGAATTTCACTTTTGTGCGAAATGAATCATCCAAATCTGCAAACAACTCCTTCTGACCACACATATGATTCGTGCAACCAGTATCCAAATACCAAGTCTGATTGTTTGGAGTTTCATTTGATGTGGCTGCAATTAGTACTACATGATCCTCTTCATCTTGTTCGTGATTACTATCTTCTTGAGCACAATTGGCAGCATGATTATCACCTTTTGATCTGCACTCATTTGCATAATGGTCGTGTTTATGGCAATTATAACACTCCACATTTGATTTATTATACATGCCTCCTCGTCCTCTGCGACCACGTCCTTCGCGCCAAGAGTTATTTGAACTTGGATTGTGATTGGAACCAATGTTGTTTTGCTCAATGCCTCCGTGATACTGGCCACCACGACCATTGCTGGAATACCTACCACCACGTCCCCGTCCTTTGCCTCGTGAACTACCGTGTTTATGATAGGAGCTACCAATTGAGGGTTGTGCTTGTAAAGCCTGTTCAATTGGTTTTTCAATCTTATTTTCATTCATCCGTTGCTCATGCGCTTGTAGGAAACCATACAATATTTTTACTGTCATTGTTGAAATGTCATTGGCCTCTTCAATTGTGGCAACAACATATTCAAATCTGGGAGTTAAAGACCTCAAAATCTTCTCCACCTTTGCCTGCTCTGAATGTGTTTCACCATTGGTCTTCATCTTATTTGTCAAGGCAAGAACTTTATTTATATAGACATCAATAGTCTCTGTGGTTTCCATTCGCAGGAGTTCATATTGGCGTCTTAGGGTTTGAAGACGCACCCTTTTGATCTTGTCATCACCTTTATTATTGGTTGACAAAATGGTCCAAACCTCACTTGCAGTTGTTGCTCCTTTTATATGTTCAAACTTCTCGTCATTCATCCCTTGATAGATGAGATACAAAGCCTTCTTCTCCTTCTTTTTCTAGTCACAATGCGCTACTCGTTGCGCCTCAGTTGCATTATCGGCTAATGCAGACACTCCACCCTCAACGACATCCCATAACTCATGATAATCAAACAAAAGTCTCATTTGCACACACCACCGATTGTAATTTTTCCATCAAGGATAGGGACGAATAATTGGCTCTTGATACCCTGTAATATAAATATTAATATTATTATTATTATTAAAAACATTTATATTAATAAGATTAATATTAATAATAATATATATCTATAATAACAACAATAAAAATAATAATTTTAATATTTATAATTACAATAATAAATTCAATATTATTATTAATTATTATGATCGTTAATATTATTAAAATTATTAATAATAATATTGTTAATGTTATTAATATTAGGTACACTCCATAGATAAATTTACGTACGAATTATATACAAAATTTATAAGTAAATTTATATAGAAATACGAGGATAATATTAATAATATTAAAATTATTAATGAAAATATTAAACATATCAATAATAAATTATTATTAATATTATTATTATTCATATTAATATTAATATTTCTTATTATTATTACTATTATTATTATTATTACTATTATTTTTATGATGTTAGGATTAGACGTAGCTAACTTTTGCTTTCTGGAACACCCTCATGAAATTCTATCTTTCTTCAACATTGATATCAATCTTTAAGAAGTTGTTCAAACCTTAATTTCCTAGCGTCAAAATCTAATTCTACTTTATTAACCTCTTTATAATTCAACAGGAGACTTGCATTTAGCTCAAGGATTTCTAAACAAAAGGTTTATCGATGATTTTATCTCAATTCAAGAATATAAAAGTATTTTTCAATCACTTTATATCTAAATAGATTAGCCGGAAAAAAAAATCTAAACAGATTATGGGTGATCAAACCATAAATAATGAAGATAAAACATCAATATTAAAAAAAAAAATACAAATATATACAAGAGAGTTAATTGGTTATTGTAAGGGTATGGTCTGACAAATAATAGGTCATCCTCAGACTCACATTTCACTAAAGCCTCAATAGCTTACGTTCGAGGTTGGAGGTATGTAAGGATATGACTCTGGCCCGATTCTAGATATATTAAGATCGGTCGTCGACCCTAAGAGCAAGCATCATAGCACGAGACATGGGATCCTGAATAATTAGCCTTAGTTACTCAATTAAGACAGAAACATAACCTTAAAGTGAAAGTTAGGAATGCGCTCATATATACCATGTAATATAATACACACTAGTGAAAGAGTATTTCTATCCTTAACCACTTTAGATGTTCTAGATATAAAGTCGTCTGTACTCTGTCTAAAACAGTTATATCTAACCTTAACAAATATAGATTAAACTACTCATTATCAGGAGAAGCAATAAAATAAAATAAAAATGTGAGATAGATGTTAAAGTATTAGGTGGCACTGTTTCTCATATTCCTTTTTTTCTCTTGCATTTTAGTCGTACCATTTCATTATTTTTTCTAAAAGACTCTTTTTATATTTCCCCTTTTGACCAAATATAAATGTTTATGAAGAGGCTTTTTTGACTAAGAGGCTACGCTAAATGAAAATTCTCAAACCAAACACTTCATAATAAATCAGTTCTCCAGTATTAACAAGAAATTTGATTAGAAAGAAGTTATCAATTCCTTAACACTTTCAAAAACCAAAATTCTTGACTTATTGGACCCAACAACCAAAATTCTTTGATAAAACCTTATTCTTATTATTTTTACATCCTGAATTCTTCTTCGTTCTTCAAGAGTTACCAAAAAAAACCCTTAATTAACTATAATATACTAAGGACATGGTTAAATATATTTTTCGTTCTCACTTTCAAGAAAAAAATCATTTATAGTCCAAACTTTAGATATATAGTAAGAAAAATTAGTTTGTTAGGTAAATAATGACTTATTTCAATAGTTTTCTCAATATAAATAAATACTATATCTAAATTTTGAAACAAGAAAAAATTAATTTATTTAGATTGTAAAGTTTGAAATAAAGAAAAAAAAGATATTTGTTTATTTTACAATTATATTTTATGAATATTTTTTTATAAATTTAATAATACTTTTTTTTTATAAAGTTTTCGTGTTAGGCATCACTATGCAACTTGACATCTCAGCTAAGCTGACACCTCAGGAAACAACAATCATCTGCCATCACATGAAAAAAAATATTATTAAAAAAAAGAAAAAAGAAAGAAAATACAAAAATATGGGGGGACTAGACCAAAACCCACATGTTAACACAAATGATACATAGGTAGATTATACCTATTCATAAAGAATTCTAAGAACAGACTAACATAAATTTAATAATACTTTTTATAAGAATTAGTTATTTATGTTTTGTTATCATAAGAAAAATGTGAATATATATATATATATATATATATATATATATAACGGATATGTTTGCTCTTGTACTCATAATAATAATAATATTCAAAATAGTATTATTAATAATATTATTAAAAATATTAAAAATAATATTAATAATAATAATATTTTTATAGTAATACTAATAACAATAATGATAATAATATTAATATTATTTATAGTAATACTAATAATAACGACAATAATAGTAATAATTAGATTAATAATAATAATTATCATTATTTTTAATAGTAATAATACTATTATTGTTAATAATAATATGAATAATAATAATATAATAATAATAAAATTATTATTGTTATTATTATTATTAAAATTATTAATTATTATTAATGTTGTTTGTGTTATTATTATTAACATTATTTTTAATAATATTGTTATTAATAATATTAATATTATTACTTTTTATTATTATTAATAATATCAATTTTTTTTATTAATATTAATATTATAATCTGTATGTAAAATGAGTAAATAACAAATGAATTTATTTTCCTGAATTACCATTACCAACAGATAATATCGTTCAAAAAAAATTCCATTCCCCATTTACAAGTACACATTTTTATCAAAATCAGCGAGTATATCTTTGAATCTTATAGTATTAGAAATTATAATAAATAGTTTTTTAAGCATAGAGAAATCCATTAAATTGGTTTCTAAACATTAGTAAAATATATTTAACAAGATATTAAAATGACGAATGTTTAATCATTGAAAATTACTTTATACGATTTTATTTCTTTAAACATTAAATAAGAGAGGAGAATATGTGGAAAAATAAATTGCCAATCAATTCTATAATGAAACAAAAAATTGAAAAAAAAATCCTAAGAAAATCATTGGCCACCTAACCCCTTAGAACGGAGTTGCGTCGGCAACTGAGTGTAGATGATGAATTAATTTGCTAGCAGCGGCTAAACCCACAAACTCACTCAAATTCAAATACACGCTTACTGGGTTTAGGAGCGTTTTGTATTTCATGCAACATGCTTCATGATTTTTTTTTCAATTAAATCCACCATTTTCAATCTGCAACTATAACTTGTCAATGATACGGCACATCAAGGGAAATAAGCAAGCTATTTTTCTAACATTTTCTCTGCTGAAATAAGTTATGTTTGACCATGTCCATCTCTTTTTTATAAACAACTTTTTATTTTAATGTGTTTTAAAAAAATATATAAATAATATATATATATATATTATAAAAAAATCATTAAATAAAAATTAATTTTAAATAAAAAATTAATTAGTTATTATATGAATTAAATTAAATATTATTTTATAAATTAAAAAATTATTAATTTTAAAATTAATTTTTATTATTAATAAATAGTTTTTAAATTAATATCTAACTAGTTACAAAATTTTTATTATCAAATTTAAAATTTAAATAATTAATAGTTAAAATCTTGGTAAATAATTAGATATTAATTTAAAAATTATTTATTAATAATAAAAATTAATAATTTTATAGTCTCTAAAATATTATCTAATTAATATAAGAATTAATTATTTTTAGTGTTTAAAATATATTTTTATTTAATAATTTTTTTAGTAGTTATAATAGCTGTTTTTTTTTTATTTTTTAAGTAACAAATATGTACATGCATGGTTTGGAATCATATCTTTCTACATTTGACCTATATGTTCCCTTGGAGCTGCAAATAATAATTTCTGCATTTATTGCATTGTTTAACATAACTTTTAGAGTCAAACTTGCTTGTTAACATTTCTTCAACCGCCCAATAAATGAATAGATACTAAATAAATGAGATTTCATAAAAATCTACCGTGTAAAACAATTTTGAAGGTTATTTATTTTTCCATTTTCACCTATCCTTTTATTGTATATATGAAAAATCCCACTCTTTTTTTTTTTTTTACACTTTAACTTGCCACAAAATGGAATATGATAGCATTTTAAATTTACATAACTGAAGTTTAAAACTTCTTCCTATCAAATTGTTGATATAAGTGGAATTAAATATGATTTTCCAAAAATTAAACTATTTAGTTTGAACTTTATAAACAAAAAAAATTATTGAAAAAGAACTGAAAGTAACTAATTAAATGTTCGAGAAAAGCTGATTATCCATTTCACATCCGTGATTATATAAAAGTCTTCGACTAATTGTCCCACTTTTTTGTGTGAATAACAGCTATCGTTTGATTCATTGGAAGAAAAAAGTGAAGATAGAGACATTTTATTTATTGTTTTTAGAATTTTATATAAAATATTTAATTAACTTTTTTGTTTTCACTTTTACTTCTTGCATACAAACTTTGTAAAACAATAATGAAAAGAAGAGGAGAATGAAAATAAAAAATATGTTAAAAATTTAAATGAGTTAAAAGTCCTATATTAAATAGAAACGTAAAATTAAAAAAACATATATAAAATAGTATTATGTTATCTTATCTGAGTTACTCCTAATTTATTAGTGTTAAATGTCCCTCACTATCCCTTATAAGATTTCCAACAAAAGTATTAAAGTGGAATACAAAATATTCTTAAACCAAACGGAAGGATAGTTAGAATTTATTCAAGTAATTTTTTTCTATAAACACTTTACAAAATAATATATAATTTTATAAACTATAATTAGTTTATACATAAATAAATTAAAAATTCTTCGAGGGAACTATTATTTTTTACAAATTAACATATTTATAATCTAATTTTAACTTTTAGAAAAAAACACTTCATTGTTTTTTTCATAATCAATAAAAGGATTTTATATTGAAATGAGTAAATAAAAGGGGTGTGATATGTTTAAGAGTATTATGACTCTTCGTCTTTTTTCTAGATACATATGTGGTTCATGAAATATAAAGATAGGTTGAACCTTGTGATCATCCAGCGGCACTGAAAGCTGATAGATTTGATATGGGACCTTATTTTAGCTATAATTCTATGCTCATCACGTCGCTCTCTGTTGTTAGATATCAAAGCCATTGACGGTTTCGTCTTACCATTAACTCCAATATTTCTTAAAATCTTGGTTTCTTGTTTTATGTTTTTGTTTGCTGGTTTTTCTCCCTTAGCATTAAAGTTACATACACGGTTTACGCATATTTCTTCCATAATAATTGCTTCCACAACTTTGATACTTTTGAATATTGAAATCTATAACCAGCACCCTGAATTCCGAACACTGTATATACATATTGCGTGTTTTAGCATTTCTTTTATGAAAACAACTAGTATTTGTAAACTTTCTGTCGTGATAATTAAGCACTTGTTTATCAGAAATGTGTCAAAATATCTACGAATTTGATGAGCGAGATGTGCCGTTTTGAGGGCAAAAGCTCTGACGGGCTGAGGTAAATGATTGGAGAGTGATCAGCATGGGTTTTTCATTACCAGATTGTGAAAACTGCATTAGGATAGTTTGATGGACCCACATGCGACGACGTTAAATTATGAAATGTAATTTGGATTTGAACACAGGGACATGGACATCATAGCCAGCATTATTAATCCCCCCACAGGCATGGGACCGAAAATATCGCATTTTTGGAGTGCAAGTAAAGCAGACATGTTTGTTTTTCCATTGTTTCCCTTTCAATATAAACGTGCACTAGGTCAGCCTGGTAGTGAGAAATTGAATAATAGATCATAGGAGTTGATCTGAAATGGTGGATATTTGAGTATGTCTAAAGTTTTTGTACCGTTTTACACCAAAATATATATCAACTTAAATTAATTGTAGAGGTACTTTTCTTTATTTGGGAGGTGAAGAAGGGACATATGAACTTTTGTTAAGAACACATTTTAATATTGAAGACATCAAAAGAAGAACAGTGACAAGCACAAGGATAAAATGTTCCATGCCTTTATACATATAAACATATATCACAAGGATAAATTGTTCCATGCCTTTTATACACATAAACATATATAATGATTGTACCGATCAGTCCTCGGACATCGACGTCAGGGATCGACATCGGACCTCGTCAATAGAGGGAGATATCGGACGTCAGTGATCTGAACAACTATATTGGGCCACGTAAGGTGGGCCCCAGAATTATACTAGTTACCAGTTAAAACATCAGATATGAGAGGAAGCCCTAAGATACGAGGGATCCATGAAGGTGGTGTGTATAGCACATTCAGGCGCGACACGAGTAAATAGCCATTGGAGGCACTAAGACCCGATTAGGGCTAGGGTTTCCAAGGGAAGCTGCATGCATGACACGTGAATACTTAGGGCACTCATAGAACATATGACCCTAGAGATTTGGTGCACAAGTTGGTACCCAGGCGACCATTCTGTTAGTCGTTGCACTCCAGTTATGGGAAGTCTTATATGCTAGATTACGCTAAGATTGCATGATAGTGGCACATGGACATTCTCCAAGGAACCCTAGACAAGGGTAACAGAGCAGAGGTAAACCCTAGTTTCAACCTATATAAAGGGTGCTAAGAACCCTAGCAAGGTACACAGTTTCTAAGACTGGAACTACTTTATACACTTATTGTTTCTTTGCCCTAATACTGACTTGAGCGTCGGAGTGCAAACGACCGCTAGGGCGCCCCTTTGTCTTTGCAGGTGAGAGGTTTCTTGACCAAGAAGGCATGATTCTCAGACAAGATTGAAGGGCCAAAGCAGCTGTTGGAGTCAACTAGCGAAGCGAATCAACCGGCGAGAACTATGATTAATTATTTTTTTTCTATAAATTTAATTATTATTTAATAATTTTCTTAATGATTTTAGTAATTGATCTTTCCAATATTTTTATCATGTTCTATCTATGTTCTGCATAATAATTAACAATATCATCAAGTAATTATTATTAGGCAATTGGATTTTATTTCATCATATCCATCAATCCATACATCTTGATGTCCAAAATTATGATTATAAATAGACAATACTAAACACTATAACTCTTAAAAATGACTTGAAAAAAGAAATATCATTACAAGTATCTCTACTGTAAGACTAAAGCCGAAAACAAAAATAAAGACAACAAATTAAGAAGAATTTCGTCCTTACAAGAAAATACCTCATAAAAGGGGTCTAAGTAGCATACGGAATTATTACTTGTTGAAAAAATGTTATCTGACAGCCAAATTATTAATTAATGAGTTTTGACAAGCACCAGACAAAGCCAACGAAGTGGGAGATTAATTAGGATATCATGAGTTGAGAAGTGTAGCAAGGAATTGAAGAGGAAAAAGAGATTTTGACTACAGAAAAGGATATATTTCAGTTATAAACCAACTGCATAATGGTTTTTACATTTCTGAGTGCTATTCTATTTATATACAAACAAACTTCATCTGTAAAGAGAATATAGGGTCAAGGGTTACAACTCCATTACTTCTTTCAACAAAATTCCACAAAACAAATCAAACCTATAAATAGGGTGGTCATTGGATTTTGGATTTCCAAAATCCAATCTAAATCCAAATAAAATGAATTGGATTTAAAATCCATATCATTTTAACTAATCAAATTTATTTCAATTTTTTTTTTTTAAATCCATTTAAAGTGAATTAAATCTAGATTAAATTCACTTTATTAATTAAATTAAATCCACTTTATCAATTACATTAAATCTATTTTGATATGGACACAAACTAAATTGACTCGAACTAGGCCTAAGCCGACTCAAACTAGACGCGGACCAACTCGGCTCGATATCGGCCCAGGCCCGAACGGCTCGACATCGGCCCGTACTCAGACCACTCGATATCCCGGATCTAGACGACTCGACATCAGCCTGGACTCGAATGACTCGACATCGACCCAGGCCCGACGACTCGACATCGGCCCGGACCCCAAAAACTCGACATCAGCCCGGAACCGCTCGGCTCGACCCCGCTCGGCTCGACATTGGCTCGGGCTTGCTCAACTCGACATCGGCCTGAGGCCCACTCGGCTCGACATCGACCTGGGACCGCTCGGCTCGACATCGGCCCAGGACTGCTCAACTCGACATTGGCCTAGGCCCGGACGAATCGACATTAGCCCGAGCCCGCTCGGCTCGACATCAGCCCTAGCCCACTCGACTCGACATTGGCCTAGGCCCGGATGACTCGACATCAGCCCGATCCCGAACGACTCGACATCAGTCTAGGCCCGGACGACTCGACATCGACTCGGGCCTGCTCGGTTAGACATCAACCTGGACCTGCTCGGCTCTTAGACCAGATTTGTAGAGGGTGGTCTGTTGGAGTGGAAACAAGTCTGTTGGAGGTAGCAGAATTGGCAGAAGCAGTAACCGTAAGAAGAATTATGCGGTTTTGTGTGTGGAGCAGAGCAAAGTGTTGTGCACGCTTACCTTGGAAGATAAATGAAGAAGGGGTCTTGAAGAAAGAATTATTGGCAGTAGGAATTCTATTCTGATCCATCTAATTTATTTGTGTGTATTATTAGTACACAAATCAAATTGTGGTTTGCTGATTGAAGGTGCTACAAAAAGCTTAATTTTGGGCATGTACATGAAGTAGGGAACGGAATGCTGTCAAATGAATCCTGCAAGTAGGCATGCATGGTATAATGGAAGCCTAAGAACGTTTCTAAACCAGATTTGAGATGTTAAAACGGCCCAAGAAGCGTGGAACAAATTGGGGGCAGCATGATGAAAAGGAAGGGAGGGTATAAGCTTTGTTGGATGGGTCTGCTTAGGGAGTACATTATCTTTGGATTTAAGACCTTAGATATTGCCACAATCATTATTATTATATTTGATTATGCTGCATAAGTGGTATAATGGATGTTGATTTGTGGTACTGTGGGGGACCGTAAGTACTAGTCTCTTTAGACCAATTGTGTAGGTTTATGGGTTGGTGGAAGGAATATGAGTTTTATTTTCTTTTTAAGAAACCAGTAACCTTAGTTGGTTTGGGTTTCGTGGTTCTGTATACGGGTTGAGATACCCCTGAAGTATTTTTTTTATTTTATTTTATTTTTTGTTGATCAAAAAATAAAATAAAAAATTTGGGCCTGCTCGGCTCAACACCGACCTAGGATTGCTCGGCCTGACTCGACATCGACCCGGGATCGCTCGGCTTGACATTGGCCCAGGCCTGCTCGGCTCGATATCGGCCTTGGCCCGCTCAGCTCGACATCAGCCCGGACCTGCTCGACTCGATATCAGACCCAAAAGACTCAGCTCGACATGGGGCTGGACCAGCTCGACTAGACATTGGCCTGGGTCAACTCGGCTCGATATTGGCCCCGACCGACTTGGGTCGACTCAATTTCGACCACTTAGCTCGACTTGGCCCAGGGTTGACTCGGCTTGACTTTGGCCCGGAACGACTTGGCTCGACTTTGGCCCATACCGACTCGATTCGACTTGGGCCCGGACGACTCGGCTCGACGTGGACTTGAGGCGACTTTGCTCAACCTGGACCCGAATTGTCTTGGCTCAACCTGGATCGGGCCAAGTCAAAATCCAACTCAAAATACAATTTGGATAATCCAAAAATGTATCCAATCTATAAGTAATACATATCCAATTAAATAGATTGGATTTAAAATCCAAAAAATATGGATTTGGATTTGAGATAAATCCATTTAAATGGATTAAAACTAATATGGATTTGGGTAATTATGGATTGGATTTTGTAATTTGGATTTTTTGTCCACCCTTAACTATAAATACTTTAACCAAACCATAAAAATCATACTATGAACTTAATGAGACCCAAGGAGAGAGGGCGCCTACCCATGATGAAGACCAAGCCCAACCCATGATCTCCACACCCATACCTCAGAGGATTACTAGGAGCGGAGCACAAACTCTGGGTGTTGAGCATCAATTGGTCTCTTTATTTGTAACTTCCGTAGATTAGGTTTATATAGCATAATTAGGAGGTAAAGACATAAGAATGGGCCCATGAGATGTACATTAGGGTAGGAAGGAAACCCTACCTTCTAGAACATGTGGAATGGTGCGACATTGACCAATGTCAACATCCTAGCCGCACCATATTTTGTGCCTTCCCTTTTTACCATTTTTTCTTCTTTTCCAAGGCTACTAAATCTATAAATAGGAGGTTTTTCCCTTTGTAAAGAGAAGTTGAAATTATAGTAAAGAAATTCTGCACAACTTTTGTGTAAGTAGTGAATGAGTGTTTCTCCTCCAAAATTAGTCTTATCTTGGGTTCATGATGCTCTCAAGTGGCGGCCTCCTCTCACTTATCTTGGTGGTTCCATCCCATCAAGTGGCGTGATACACCATAGCTCCACATCCATAAGTTCTTCTTTCATCATCTCTTCCATTTATCCATTCCCTCTTCATGTTTTTCTCTTCCTTGTCCTTTAATTGTTTCCATATGTCAATTCAGTTTTGTTCTTCTTGTCCTTGTTTCTTTATATGATTTTGCTCCTTTATATTGTCATCATCATCACCATTTAATTGTGTTTTTTCTTTTGCCTTTGTGAAATGAACCTTCACATCTACTTAACCACTTGGTTAAGTTAATGTTCAATGGGGATTTTCCTTAGGTTTTCACTCTTATTTGTTTAACAATCTCAATCTTAATTCTAAAAGTGTCACCTAAATGATCAATCATAAAATCAACTCACATAAGAACTTCTTAGAGTGTATGAATCTTATATGTCTATATTACAAAAATAAATTAAGTATCAATTGCTATTTAAATTAAAATATACTTTTCCAACAAAAGATCATAAATTGTCGGCAAAGTATAAACAAGGAGAGTACGCTAATTGTACACAATAATAATAAAAAAAATGAATAACTTTGCCTTCAATGACAACCATGTAAAATAAAACAGGACAAAGGCATACAATAATATTCTCATAAAGATCTTATCAAATTATGGTTCGCACATGCTTTATATTCAATTAAGAATGAGATAGGCACTTACCTTGATCCATGAAAGTTCCCATGTGAGGAGTTTCTTTATCTCCCTTCTCGTAATCTATCTCTTGACAATTCAGTTCTTGGCACACCCTTACTTGATGACCAACTGTGAGACAACCTTATTTGCAGAGACAAAACTCTATTGCTATTATTTCAATCTCCAGTAGATTAGGTTTTCATTAGGTATCATCACACACACACACACACACACACACACACACACACACACACACACACACACACACACACACACACACACACACACACACACACACACATATATATATATATATATATATATATA
>Ga0123342_1007335_pt1 | contig 14628 bp, 8 predicted proteins | sample Turbeawhitnodule_FD_89960 | JGI IMG/M metagenome (GOLD analysis project Ga0123342, IMG submission 89960) | Root nodule microbial communities of legume samples collected from Mexico - Turtle bean Mexico white nodule | ecosystem: Host-associated > Plants > Roots > Nodule | place: Mexico: Nepantla...
ATATAATTTATACTTTCATATATTATATAATCTAAAAATTTATACATAAATCATATCACATTTTTATAAGTGTATTTTTAACTTTAACAATATTTAAAAAATAGTAAATATTTTTAATTTATCTCACAACTCATTTTTAACCCAATTTATTTAAAATTATTGTAAAAAAAGTAATTTTAATTCTTCAACTTTATATATCTTTTTTTAAATAAAACAAAATTAAATTTTGATATTATAATTAAAATAAAAAATTTTACTATATATTTTTATTTTCAAAAATATTAATTGTCATTTAAAAAAAAAAATCAACTGAACTTGCCAACCAAATTGACAACTTTAATTGAGAGAGAAATTGTCAATCCCATGTCCAATTTTATTTAAACTGAAGTTTTCAATCCAGTTAGAAACTTTAATTAAAAAATAAAAAGTGTGTGGATTAATAAATTTAATTAATGTTGCCTACACCATTGACAACTTAGACCAAAAAATGTCCATTTCTGTAATTTTTTCTGCATTTGCACATTGACGTAAATGTGAAAAAAAAAATGCACCATTTTGGTAAAATTTTCGAGAAAGGAGTTAGATCACTAACATTAAAAGAATTACTCCCTAAATATGTGTCAGGTAAATCTAACTCATAAGCATTATCATTGATCTTTCTAATGACCTGAAAAGGACCATCACCACGTGGTAGGAGTTTGGATTTCCTTTGTGTAGAGAAGCGATCCTTCCTCAAATGAAGTCAAACCCAATCCCCGAGTTCAAAGATCAATGCCTTGCGCCCCTTATTGTCGTGATGTGCATACTTGCCTACCTTCCTTTTAATTTGGCGCTTGATGTGGTGGTGCAAGTTTTTAATAAAAGATACTCTCTCAAAACCATCCTTGCACGACACCTCATCAAGTACAAGAATAGGAAGTAGGTCAAGCGGTGTGAGGGGATTGAACCCATACACAACCTCAAAAGGGGTGTGAGAAGTAGTAGAGTTAACTACTCGATTATAAGCAAACTCAATATGAGGAAGTAAATTTTCCCATACCCTTGGGTTTCCATAAATAAGGCATCTTAACATTTGGGCCAAAGTCCTATTGACCACTTATGTCTGACCATCAGTTTGGGGATGGCAAGTAGTAGAAAACAAGAGTTTAGTGCCAAGTTTCCCCCATAATGTCTTCAAGAAATGACTCAAGAACTCAGAGTCTCTATCAGATACTATACTTCTAGGAAGCCCATGTAATCTAACAACTTTCTTGAAGAAGAGATTTGTAATATAACCAGCATCATCTATTTTGTGACATGGAATAAAATGAGCCATTTTTTAAAAACGATCCACCACCACAAAGATATAATCCATACCCTTATATGTCTTGGGAAGACCTAGAATGAAATCCATATAGATGTCTACCCAAGGCATGTCTGGGATGGGAAGAGGGTATATAAACCATGGGGTTGCACCTTATACTTAGTATTCCTACATGCTATGCACTTATCACAAAATCTATGTATGAAATTTGTGCATGCGGGGCCAAAAGAAATGCTCATGCAATGTATCTAAGGTTTTTGCTACCCCAAAATGTCCCATTAAACCACCCTCATGTGCCTCTCTAACAAGAGTTTGTCTCAAAGACCCTTGGGGGACACAAAGTATTTTCCCTTTAAAGAGAAAATCATCATGTATGAAAAATTCTTTGTGGCCACCCTTTGAGCACTCTTGAAAGATGAGAGAGAGATCAAGGTCATCCTTGTAAATTTCCTTGATGTGATCAAACCTCAAGTATTTAGTATCCAAAACATTTAGCAAGGTGGGTCTTCTAGGAAAAGCATCTGTCACCACATTAGCCTTGCCTTGCTTATGTTTGATTACATAAGGAAATTGCTCAATAAACTCTACCCATTTGGCATGTCTCTTGTTAAGCTTGCTTTGGCCTTTCAAATATTTAAGAGATTCATGATCACAATGTATCACAAACTCTTGGAAAAAGATAATGTTGCCAATTTTGCAAGGCCCTAACAAGAGCATAAAGCTTTTTGTCATAGGTGGAGTGATTGAGATGACTCCCCTTGAGTTTCTCACTAAAATAAGTTATGGGGTGACCCTCTTGAAGGAGGATAGCTCCAATGCCTATATTAAAGGCATCACATTCGATCCATGAAAGCTCCTTACCTCACTAATATTGGTGGGTGGGTGTAGGCCAATTTCTAATTGCTGCTACCTTTTCCTCATCAACATGCACCCCTTTGGAACTCACAACAAACTCTAGGAAGTCTATGTGGTCTATGGAAAAGACACATTTTTCGGATCAGCATACAACTTCTCTTTCCTAAGGGTTTCTAAAACTTGTCTAACATACTCTTTATGTTCTTTTATGGCCAAGCTATATACAAGGATGTCATCAAAGTAGACCACTACAAACTTGCCTATAAAAGGTCTTAAAACATGATGCATAAGTCGCATGAAGGTGCTTGGAGCATTGGTTAAGTCAAAGGGCATGACTAACCACTCATACAACCCAAACTTGGTCTTAAAAGCAGTTTTCCATTCATCTCCCGATTTAATCAGATTTGGTTATACCCATTTTTAAGATCAATTTTAGTGAAGATTTGAGACCCATGTTGCCAACAAGGAGATGACCAAGGACTCAAATTACCATTCACATTATGAGAAGTCATCTCAACTTTCAAGTGAAGACCCCACCAATGATCTAGTAGACCTCACTAGAAGGAGAAATGGGCAAAGACCAGAACATCAAATGTTCTTCCTTCTGGTCTTCTTAAGAATAAAACAAGTTGTAAATAAATTGGGCTCACTTTAGGGATCCAAATAGCAAGATAGGCTAGAATAGGTGTCTTTAGCATAATGGAGGGTTTAGTTATCATTTTAGCTTGTTTTTTACCTAGTTTCTAGAAGAAGTAGCCTAAGGTGTGGTTTTGACTTAGTCAAACCCTAAAGGCAACCCCTCACATATTTACCATCCTACCCTTGCTTCTTGTTTTTCAAGGCACCATCAACTATAAATAGGGTGTCTTACTCCATGTATTTTGATGTTGAATTTTAATATAGAAGGAAAACTCTTCACAATTTGTGTGGGTTAGAGAAGAAATCTATGGAGGTGGAGAAAGAAATACCCCAATGGCAATGGTTTAATTGATGTAGGCCTTTTCCAGTGTTGTTTTTATAGAATGGGCCTTTTGCAATGTCTATGTCTATGGAATGGGCCTTTCCACTTCACTATATTGGCCTTGCTGGCCGAGTCCTTTATTCGTATATAGTATTAGTTTGGTGCATAATTATTTCTTTATTTTAAACTGTTGATATTTCATACATTTTTATTTTTTTCTATATATATCCCTATTTAAAATTATATGCTTGTGTTCTTAAAAACTATTAAAAACGTAGTTAGAAAATTATATTAAATAAACATATTTAAGACTATATACGTTAATAGTTTACATTTATTAAATGCTTTGTATTCTTAGTATACTCTTTAGTATAATAATTGATAGTAAATGAGTATATTTTTTTAAAAAAAGTACTAAAATATTTAAATTCAAATAAATGTGATATATTTATTTTTAAATTTTTAATAAAAAAATATTTGAATTATTCATTTTTACTGTAACATATATCTTAATAATAATAATAATGATAATTCATAATTAAATTATTTTTAAATTGTAATATTTATCAAAAGTATAATAATTATGGAAATTTTAAAATATAAAGTTATGAGATATGTCTTATTGTTTTGAAAATTAATATATAGACGTTGTCTTAGTATCGGTATGCAAAGAAAAGTTGTTACAAAATTATTCTGTCCAAAATATGGTTGAAGTGGTATTTTATTGAAATTCATTTATTGAATAAATAATATTTTTGATAAATAAATTAATATGATTTTCGTAAATAAACTAATATGATTTTTTATTTAAATAAACTAATAAGCTTTTGATAAAAAAATTATAACAATATATTAGCAATACACTAAGTAGGACATATTATATTTAAAATTTTGACAAATAATTCTTCTACTTATATCATTTTCACTCTAAGAAATATTTTTATATTTTGTATATAGAAGCGGGGAATTGGTTTTCACTTCAAATTACGGGTAGAAGTGGAATTTTAATTTAATTCATTTTTAAATAAAAATCATTATAATTTTGACAATAAATTAATATATTTTGATAAAAATGATGACAAAACATTATCAATATAAATAAATGTGATATATTAACTTAAAAAATTTAGTGAATAAAATTCTTGAATTATACACCTTTTATTTTAACACATGTTAATATAATAAACATCATTAAAATATTTAAAGAGCAAAATAAATTATTGATCAAAATCATACTAAATATCAAAATTTATGACTTTTAAGGTTGTGCTGCTCCAATCATAAAGGAGAGTTTCTTTTGTGGATAATTTAGAAAGTCCACTTCTGATTAATGTATATGGGTTGGGATACCCTGAAGTATCTTCTTTAATTTTATTTATATAAAAAAAATCAAAATTTATGACATATATTTATATGTATCATACTTTTTAAATAAAAGAAAAAGTTGTTCAAACTTTTATTTGTCCATCCAAAAGTATGATAAATATGGTGTTTATAATGTATTTATTGTATTAAAAATAATAATAATAAATGTTATTTTGAAAAAGAAATTAATTTAATTTTATTAAAACAGTTATAAAAAGGTATAATTATCTTATTCGTCCCTAAATTTTAGAACAATGTTCAATTTAATATAATATGGTCTTTTCCGTTAAGTCGCATCTTATTGCGTCAAGTACTGGGAGGAGAGAAAGGTGAACATGCGGAGCGGAACGTACAATTCCTTCTTCTCTTCCTACAAATCCACTATATTAAATTGAATATTATTCCAAAATGTACGGACGAATAATTACATCTTATAAAAATTATTAACAATAATCATATGATATTAACTTTAAATTTTCAATAAAATAACTCTTTAATTGTACAGTTTTCACTCTAAAACTATCCATCTTTATATTTATTTATCTATCAATATATGTATTATTATTTTTAAAAATAAGATATAATTTGAAATGTGACTATTAAAAATAAAAATATGATTAAATCTAATATAAAATTAATATTTAATATATAATTTTTACTATAAGAGATAAAAAAAAAGTATTTTTAATTTTGATGTATATTATATATTAAAATATAATATAAAATTATTATTTAATGTCTTTTTCTATATAGTTGACTATAAATAGTTTAAAAGTTTAGAGATAATGGGATTATTTTTTTTATATGTATATCTGTTCTCTACTCTATTAATCTCATTTATATATTAAATATTAATGGTAAAAAATTGTAAATTAATGGGGGAATCCCTTTGAATATATATTTTTGATGGTTTTGATTCATTGTCCTTGTCGAGCCACCCTTAATGGTCCCAAGAGGCAGTAGTCCACACCACCCCATGCGGTTGATGTCCGTGGTTCACCCTACAAACACCATCACCTCTCTCTCTCACCTTTCATTGCCTTTTGTTTCCATTCATTTACTCTCTTTTCAAACACCCTTTTCTTCCTGGTCCCAACACAATATTTTGCAGTAGTAAAATATTCAACACCCTTCTCTACTATCAAAATCCTATACACAAAACCATGCTACGTACTCTACAAAATACACACATTTCTATTCACCTGAATAAATTCCATACTCTCAATTTTGTTACAGCTGGTTAGACAGATTTAATGCTCAAAAGCATTTTTGTATTTCCCATTACGGATCACACTGCTTCATGTACTTTCATTGGAGCCACTGCAATTTGGACTCTGGCCCCTCAATCTATGCTTCAACATCAGGCCACGCACACGAGTGTAGCACCATATGTTTTTCCTACCACACCCCATCATTTTCTTCCCCTTCACTTCTTGTACCATACAATTCTACTCATTCATTCCAATCAATCAATATATTATCTGCTTCACCTTCCTTACAATACCTCCAATATGGGGCATACTATGATATAGATATATATATATACTGTCAATACAATTTCAAATGTCTTCTCAAATTTTCCATTAATCTCTACAAGTACCATTTTTATTCATACAAAACTGAATTCTTAATTAACCTTGTAGAGTATTATCAGCATTGTGAGTTTGTGAGCATTGTTATGAGTGGCCTATGAGTGGCTGATAATGATGTGAATTTAGTTTGAGGGCTGTGTTGAATTCCTTTTCTATGTATTGAAAAGAAAGTAAACAAAGGCATAAATGAGCAATTAACATGTACTTCAGTTTGTCCAACTACATTCTGGCAAGCCCCTACCTTAGTTGGATAGGAACCAAAACGTCTCCAAGCTTCTATCTCTTTTAATTCATATCTCTTTCTTGTTGTTACCTTCAACGCAGTAGAATACACACGCACCACTCAATGTTCAGCTTTGGCTGGCTACTGCCATCACTGTTGCGTCCACATGAACCCACATGAGCATGGACCGCAAGGTATCACTTTTGCCATGTGTATACTTTATGTGCAATGATTATTACACTTTACTACTAGCTATTGACCTCTTGTCTGTGTCAAACCAATGCCAACCTAGATTTGGTGCATGCATATTTGTTTTGATGTATGTACTCATCCACCCTCACTGTAGAGTCCATATACAAATTGACAAAGGGTGGGCGAGTGAGGGAAATTTCTGAAATCCTGGACCTCAACATTTATGCAACGAAACATGTATAATCTCATTGTCACTTTCCTAATCTCTTTTCAGGACCTTGCAATTAATGACATAGCTTAAATCTTACCCCATGTCGCCTTCACTGCTTAGTGAACCACACTGAAATTATTATACATGCTTCAAGACTACAATATTATCTCTCATCCCTATCCATTTTTACATACCATATAACTCAAAATTTTAATTTATATTGAGCAAGTTAACAGAAGTGAAGTCAGTAATATAGAAAGTAGTGGGGGGGGGGACTATCATAGTTCTAGACCATATATATTTGTGCTTTCCAAATTTCTTTTTCTGGATCCCTATGCCCAATCAGGGAGCTTCTGTTAGGCTTCATATAGGCTTATTATTATCCAACCATAAATGAATAAAATAGAAAGTGGAAGAAATTTATTTCTCATTTTAGAAAAAGAGGTCTTGCACACCTCTAAATCATAACAACCCTAGAAAATCTACAAACTAAATCTGTCCCTATAATTAATGAGTAACAACCGTAAGTTGATCATGATAAAATCTAGCGCCAAACTGCTAAAGGAAATCCTCTTTCTGTCAAAAATTTTATCACTTCTTATAGTTTATTAGCATGGAGTGTATATGTATGAGTTTGTTTGGTTATATGAATTGAAATTCGGATTTTTACTGTTGTAGGGAAGTATAAAGAAAGTAAGATAAGTTGTGACGGTGAGAAGGACCCCAGTGTCTTTTGCGAAGAATCCTGAAAAGAGCAATGTAGCGAGAATATATATGCTAGAGCTAGAAATATGACCTTTATAATTAGAAGCAGACAAGGAGATGGAGACATATATACATACTAAAAAGGATATCTCTCCTTTGTTCTCTAATTCTAACCCTAAAGAAAATGAAAATCAGAATATGTTACAAGTAACACTGTGCATTCGTATAGAATAATACTAGTGTCTAATGAGTTGTACCTAATATGTATGTTTGTTTGCCATTGTCATCATGGGAATGGTCGTCCATCAACAAGGGATAATGACTTAACTTGTGTTGGCACTAATGTGTACTTGTGCCAATATTAGACGAATGATAGAGGTATCAACTTTGATAAATCGCCATCAGTGTTATATTATTAGACTCATTGATATTAAGCATGTTACTCCCCCTTTTCTTTGCAAAAAAACCTACAGGTACTGCTACAAAATATAAATGTTTCTTCCACCAAAGATTGTGTTCATTCCATGCCACACTGTTTGGGTTAAAATCGGATCTTTAAAATCCAGATTTCGTGTTTTAGATGGAAAAAAGATACTTGTTTTGCTTTTTTATTTTATTTTGGTTCTCTAGATATATACCCCTTGACAATGGAATTAAAAGTCTAATGAAAAGGACTGGAGCAGGCACATCAATATACACCCATGAATAATTATTCAACTGTTAAACAAGTTTAAATTTATGATAGGAAGCACAAAAATACTTGTGAGAATGGACAGTTTCAAACTCCTAATACGATTAGTCCCACATCGATATCATTATAAATGCAAAATAGAAATATGAATTGATTGTGTGAAGAATATCATGATGTAAAAGTGGAAAAGTCGTACGTACCCTTTGCTTTCTTTCTTATATCAAGACAAAGAAACATCAATTTTTGTTTTGAGTTATGGATTGCGAATAACTCGTCATTAATGGTTTCTTGACTTAATAAAAGTTTAGTTATTGTACGTTATTAGCTCCATTGTTAAATATTATTATCGACCTGTGTTTGAATTTTAATTAACTTGACTTTATGGTATGTTCAGTCTTATTGAGATTTGTGCTAATTCAAACGACTAAATTTTTTCTTCCCGTAATTTTTTTTTTCTATGAAAAAATCTTAAAATGAAAATAATTTAAGTTTTATTCCCTCTCCACGCAAGTACAAATTAATCATAATAGTGTATAATTTTTATGGAATACAATCAATGAAACCTACTATAAATCTTATTAATATATTGTTTAATAAAATACTGACGTGGATTTGTATTCCTAATATATCGTTCTTGATTTAATATTCTTACTTTTTAATTGGTTTTGATCTATATATATGATCTATTTCATTTAATTATAATTCTTGATATTATTGTTTTTCATTTATTTGATTCACCTCAAGTTAGAAGATAGATATACTTTAGGAAATAAGGGCCACATATTATAGTGTTTTCTTAAAATAATAACTTTTAAAAGTTTTCCATACATTTGTTTTAGTTCATTAAAATAAATAAAAACTGAAAAGAATTTAAAATTTCATTACTTTTTAGAAAAAAAAATAAGTTGTTTTTAATGGTCTCTCACATATAAAATCATTCATTTATGTTAAAAAAAAGATTTTGTAATTGTAAATAATAAATTAGTTGATTTTAAAAAAAATTAATAATAATAAATAATAATAGAAAGTAGTACAAATGAAAAATACAAAAAAGACGAATAATTATGTGAAGTACTACTACAAATGAAAATATAACATATTATAAAATAGGAAAAAAATAATTTCCACATTATATTATATCTTCAACAATCAAATATGCTCCTTTTGATTAGAAACCTACAATATAAACATGTATCATAATAAAATATAAATTTAAAAAATAAAACAAGTTATTTTATTTTATTAAATATTATCGAGGAAAGATTGAGCATAGTCAACTCGGGAGAGACAATTTACCTTGATAATTTTGAAAAAATAAAATTCATCATTGTCTCAAATTTTTTCATTAATTATGACTTTAATGCAATTATTTATATTAAAACACAATTTATCATGAAAAAGAGTGAAAAAAATCCATGATTAATCAGTAATTTTGTTTACAAATGATATTTCTTCTATCGTCAACATTAATACATCACGTTGATGACATGCGATAGTAACTAAACAAGTTAAACTACTAGACTTTGAGAGAATCACTTTGCCTCACAGATGCAACAGAGAATAATGACTCACGCAGATTAAACATAGAAAATTGTCTGATGAACATGAACAAAATAATTATGAGAAAACAAATTATTACTTCATTTTAACATACACAAACCAAAAACCAGAAACTAAGAACCATAAATGGAAAGAACACCTTCCTAATTTACATTTCCTTCATCGATATAAGCCAATGCAAAATTAGAAGCAATGAATCACTAATTTATTAGCAAGAAGAGATGTATTGAAGTTAAATAGGAGAGAATAAAAAGAGACATGAAGAAATGATGAACCCTAAAATTTGTCAAGGATAATGTTATGATCGCACAATGCAAAGAACACAAAAGGATGCATTTTTCATTGGAAGACTCACGAGACTTAATGCAGAGGATGCAAATGATTCAACACTTTAGAGGTTTCACAAGGATGCAAGGGTTCACGAGATTTAATATTCAAATTAAATTAATTCATATAATTTTTAATTTAAATAATTTTTTTGAGTTTATTATTATTAATTTAAGTTTATATTTAAATAATATTAAAATATTACTTTAAAAGCTTAATTTTGAAATTGATATTAAATATTTCAATATTATACTAAAATTAATAAATTTATTGATATTAATTTGAAATATTAATTTAGTTACTCCAAAATTAGTATTAACTCTAGATAATAGTGCTAAAAAAATAAGTATAGAAAAATATGATATTTAGAAACCAAAAAAGAGTTTTTAATTTTATTATTTTCGTTGACTAAATATTAGTCTTTAAAATAGATTAAAAAATAAATAAAGGGAACTTTGGAAATTAACTAACAGAGCAAGAAAGTAATGAAGAAAGATAAAAAAAAAAAACAAGAATAAAATAAGAGTATTTTAATTAAATTTTATAATAAATCTGTAGAACTTAATTAAGGTTAAAAAAATTATTAATTAAATTCATGGATTATATTAATCTTCACTAACTAATTTCTGTTAAAATCTTTTTTTAGTTTTACGGTGAACTTATATGACATGAAAATACTAGAGAAATAATAAATAAATAATAATATTCAATTTGAATAACAAGTATAACACCTTAATTCATGAGTCAAACACCTTAATTTATAGGAATGAGGCAACGTTTTGGTGTCAAAATTTGAAAATTCAAAATAAAACTCTTCAATGAGAAGGTGTCATGTGACCTCATGTTTTTCATGTTTAACACACACCTTCCATGTTAAATCATCTCCACTCTTAGACTGCCATGTTGACGTTCATGTGCTCCATGCCAAGATAATTTTTGTCCTCTAATATACCCTAGACGTTTTACGGTTACATTGGGTTCAAAGAAGCCCAATTGTTATCCTAACTAACCACTTTTAACCCTAACTATACCTATTTTACAATTGGCCCAAATATTAGCCCAAAAACCTATGTTACTTGGCTCAAATATTTGGTATTATTTTATGCTACTAGGCCCAATACATGACCCATGATATCCTGAACAACTTTATACAATTTATTTAAGCTAAAGTTTGACCCAAAAATAATATTGACTAGTGAATCGAAACTCAATCTTTTTGTGTTTTTCTGTCCAAAGTTCTAATTTATATTTTAATGAGTTGAATGTCTTCTCGGATATGTTTGTACATTCCTTCATCCTAGAGTTTTTCTCTTGATTAGGCCTACAAAAATAAACAAAAACCCAATTAGAATCATATTGCAAATAAATTGATAAACAAATCTCTAAGTCTTCATCATTCTTATTATGTGGTTGTATATGACTCGTTCATCACTATATATGTTTTAAAAAAATCATTTTTTTTCAATAAACACATTATATATAGTTTAGGACCATAATAACATGTTTTTTTTTCTTCAATTCCATTATACCAGCTATTAATCTCATTCATATGATTACCGCTAGTTAAATAAAATTTCACACATATTTATATTGTTTAGAAAAGGAATAAATGTTTTTAAAATTATGCTAGCAAAAAAACAAAAATTCTTATTAATATATGACATTAATTTATGAGAAAACGGTATTAAAATATAGGTAATGATAATTTTATAAATATTGTAGCTACTTACTGTATATTTGTAAAACTTTGTACATCACTTATATTTAATTTAGAAAATAGATAATAGATATAGATTGTATAATCAATTGGCGTACTATCTACTTTTTATATGAATGGATTATAATTTTTTTTACTATGTCGTCTCTTATATTGGATACTAATTTATTTATTCTCCTTTATTTATTATAACGATTACATGACGAAATTGTCTATTTTTTTTCTCTTTCAATATGTGTGTATATTTCTTTATTTTGAATGTATGTCTCCTTAGTTACACATTTTTTTGTTTACTTATCAAAATGTGTACAAAATGATGATGAAAATATAAAAAGTTGAAAATAAATAATATTTAAAACGTATTAATGATACTTAAGGTTGTTGGTATGTGATAGTATTTGGATAGAGAGGAGTTGAAAGGAGGGCATGAGTGAGAGTTAATTTGAAGTGGATAGGGGTAGGTCCCTGAAGCACACGTGCGAGGGGTGAATGTTATTCTAAACATGTGTGAGGGGCACGTGAGAATGTAGCTAACTCACCTTGGAGCATATGTTGGTCTTTGCGTGAACTTCGTTTGTCTAACTAACTCTACAAACTATCACTAACCCTAATTAAGGTTAACCTAAACCTAAACCCCTCTCAATATAGAGTACTCTAAACACGTTTTAGACCACTTTTATGCATATATTTTAACAACAATCTAAAATTTAAGATCTAAATTTTATAAAATAAATAAATAATTTCAAATATAAATAATTTCACTTGTGCGTGCCTTGGAGCATCTCTTATTCGGACATATATTAAATTTTAAATTTTATAAAAAAAAAAACTCACTAAAATTGATTGGTGTTATTGGATGAAATTTTAGAATTAACTAAACTCTTTTACAGGAATCGAATTTTAACCTTGATCCAGGCAGACGGAAATGAAGATACAGAATCGATATCGATTATCATATTTTTATAACACTAATTTCAAAATAAAATAATCATTCAAATATTTATCTGTTAGTTATTATAAAACTTTATCATTAAAGCCAAACTTATAAAAAAAATTAAGAATAATATAATATAGTGAATCTCATTTAAAATAGAATATAAGATTCAAGATAAATTTTACCTCACTTATTTATTATATTTTATATTTTTATTTATCAAGACTCGTGCATATCATTGAAAATAAGTTGGATATATTTTAAATAAACTTCAATAGAGAAAAAAAAATGTGGTTGAAATTTGTAAGAGAAGATTTTTTTTTAAAGATGATTATTTGGATGGAGATAAATTATTCGATTGAATGTCAATAGATTTGATTGTGGTTAAAGGTGCTAACGTGACTATTATTTTATGTAGTCATTATTTAATGTCTTCACATATGAAAAATAGAAAATAATATATAAATAATGATGATCTAAAATAACTCTCGCATTAATTCAGTTGATGATGAAAATAAAGTCTAAATAACAAGTTAAAAAATATTAAACTTTTCAATATTTAATAAAATAAAAAATTAATTAAAAATATTCAAATTTAAGAAAAATTTAAAACGATATTTCCAAGCTTCACAAAATGATAGCCAAAAGTAATTCATTTGTTGAATTTGTAACAAAACTAAAGTAAGCGAAGGATGAATGGTTGTTCTTGATTTTTGGGATGAAAAAAGAGATACTTTAACGGTGGGTTGTTGCGCGTGTTTCCTTGCGATGAATAATAAAAGTAGCTAAAATTAAATAAATATTTAAATTCACTAATCTTATTCTTCTTTTTAATTTATTTTCAAATTAATCATGTACGTGAAACAATTTACACCAAATTCATTGTGGGATAAAGAAAATATGTACAAAGCTGTTTGTTTCAAGGATTAGTTTTATTCCTCTGAATACATAAAGTGTTGTAGTATTTCAATTTAATAAATATTACCAAGTTCTTAGTTCAAGGAAAACCAAATTTAGATTCTTTAAATTTAGTCTCGGATTCCATGTAGATTTGTTATTACAAAAAGCTTAAATTTTTCTAGCTAACTATTTCCTTTTGTATTTTGAAAAAATGTAATTTTATATATTCTCTATTGATTTAATTTAGAATTTCGATTTTTTTTATTGAATTTGTTTTTTTTTTTTTATCTTTCTAATGTATTTTCTAATATATTTAAAATATATTAAATTTATTTTAATATATTAAATTAATGTGTTTTAAAAATATATTAGAACAACACCACCAAAAACTTATAATAAATTTTAAAATCTACGCGTAGAAACGAAGGAATAATCATATTTAAATTTAAATCTAGATAAGTTGATTAACTGTTAGAAATCACAATCACTTAATAAAAATAATATTATTAATAAAGATAATTATTCTGGGATTGCATGAAGTAATGATGAAAGAAGGTTTCAAATTGGATAAAATAAAAGAAAAATGAAAAATGTGGGGCTCAGTAAAAAGATAATATTTGAGTGTCCTTGGTCACATTGGTCACATTGTAAAATTATGTTAGAAATTGGGACTGTACTTCTTTCACTTTCTTTTTGAGTTCGTTGTCGTTTTCCCTCTTCTCCCCCTTCTCCTCCAAATCCTCTTTCACCTTCTCCTCAAGCTTTCTCTTCCAACGTTTGTGGTGGTCGTGGTGGGTGTGCCTCTTTTCACGGTGGTTGGTCATCGTCGTGGGTGTGGCTGTTTTGACGGTGGTTGGTCGTGGTGGTGGATGCACGTGTTTTCACAGTGGTTGGTCGTCGTAGTGCGTGCAGCTATTTTGACGGTGGTTGGTTGTGTGGTGAGTGCACATGTTTTCAAAGTGGTTGGTCGTGGTGGTGGATGCGGTTGTTTTGACGGTGGTTTGTCGTGGTATGAAGGAACTATTTAGGTGAGTTTTGGTTCTTGTAGATGAGTTGAAGATTGGGAAGATAACAAAATTATTATTTGTAACA
>Ga0123342_1007336_pt1 | contig 14627 bp, 7 predicted proteins | sample Turbeawhitnodule_FD_89960 | JGI IMG/M metagenome (GOLD analysis project Ga0123342, IMG submission 89960) | Root nodule microbial communities of legume samples collected from Mexico - Turtle bean Mexico white nodule | ecosystem: Host-associated > Plants > Roots > Nodule | place: Mexico: Nepantla...
CGCCGCTCTGTTCCTTTGCAGGTTCTTGAGGTGGATCTCGAAGAAGAACGGAGGTTTGAAGCGGTGCGCACGTCGATCCTTTGACGAGGCAGTTTCCAGCGTTCCGGTCAACAGGCAGGATCAAAGGTGTTCCCTGACTTTGTTAACATTTAGTTTTCTCCCGTTCAAATAATTAACAAAAGGACACCTAAACTTTACTCCATCACCACTACTATTGGCATTATGTTGCACAAATTGTATAAACTTTTCTACTCATATTTCGTACTCATAACTTATGTACGCTAAATTAATCAAATCTCGATCCATATGTATGTTCTGTAATGGTTAGTAAGGTGTTGACTAATGCATGTAAAATCTCATATTTTTTTGTTAAAGGTGTGACCTATCCCATTCGAGAAGATTCAATTTTATTATAATTCAATACACTTTAATCATCATCCTTTATATTTCACGAAATTTCGACAACATTTCGCATTGACCTTTTGGTGACACGAAATAAAAGTGGTGACACGACATCTCCATAATCAAATATGCACCTGAAGAACAACACAAAATGCAATTAACCAAAATTATGTAAAATATATGCAATGTAGATTACAAGTAATGTATTAATAAACTAATAAAAAGTGATTACTCTTCCCAAATAGTTGGATTATTCTATTTTTTTTAAAATATTTGAGAAAAACACACGTTCACAATTGAAGGAGTAGTAAACAAATAAATGTATTAAATCTCAAATGGAAAACTAACAATCTCAATGAAAGTTTCCAAAATCATTTAATAATTTGTCGAAGGTCAAACCCAATACAACACATATTAAACAATTATAAACATACATGCAATTCAAAAATTAATCAATTTTAAATTTACAACTACAAATAATAATCTAACTAATTAATCAATTCCAAGTTTACAATTAAAATTAATCTAACTAATAATTTAAATAATAATCTAATTAATAATATAACTAATAATTTAAATAATAATCTAATTAATCATATAACTAATAATTTAAATAATAATCTAATTAATGCTCTAAATAATAATTTAAATAAAAATCTAAAACTAATAATTGTAAATAATAATTTAACTAATAATTTAAATAATAAATTATAATTTAAATAATAATGTAACTAATTAATCGATTCTAATTTTATAATTAAACTAATAGTTTAAATAATAACTTAACTAACAATCTAAGTAATAATTTAAATAATAATCTAACTAATTAATCAATTCTAATTTTACAATTATAACTAATAATTTAAATAATAATCTATATAATTAATCAATTCTAACTTTACAATTAAACCAACAATCTAATTAATAATTTAACTAATTTATCAATTCTAATTTTAAAATTAAATTAATGATCTAATTAATAATCTACTTAGACATATAAATAATAATCTAACTAATTAATAATTATATCACTTACAACACCAATCAAACTAACAAGTCATTACAAATAATAATTATAAATAATAATGACAAAAATTAAAATTAAAACCCTAAAAAACTAACTTGGTAAGGAACAAAGGTTGTGGAGGAGTTGATGAGCTTCTAAGATGGTGTACAACTGCGATGACAAGAAGAAGACCAGCAAGCAGTTTTGAACTCCATACCCCAACTCGTTCTATACTGAAAATGAAGAAAAACGAATGAAAAAACCACATAAAACACAAAAAAAACTACATCAACACAATAAAAACAAGATATTACAAGTAATGACAACAATGGGAAGCAAAAAGAAGGTGTAGGGAAGAGAAAAGAGCATCGCGAAGGATAGAGAGTTGGGAGGAGAAATAAGTAACCATATAAACGACGATTATACAATCATCTATATAGAATATTCAAGTATAGGCAACGGTCCCCCCAATTGTCTATATCTTTTGTTTTCAAATAGGTGACGGTAGTAATTATAGTTGTGGCCTATATGTTACTTTTATTCACATAATTGTCATTGTGTTTTGTTAGACGAGGCTCCCGTTTTGAACTGGTGTTTATAGACGTCCTCAAATCCCTTTTTGCACTAATGAAAAGAATAATAAAATTATTCTAATATCTTTTATAATTATTTTATATAGTTCTTTACATAAATTTTCCTGTGTTAGGTGAGGTTAGTGTGAGAAAAATTGAAAGAAAAATTCATAATTGAAATACAAAATCTCCTTAAAAAGATTGATAAAGTCTAACAACACCTCTAAACCATCCACATTTTCTTCTTTGAGACATTTTGTTCAATAAAAAAAATAGAAAAGGATAACCTTTCATATAAATATTTATTATTGATTAAATTTATTTAGAATTGCAATACTATGATTGATTATCATTAATCAAAACACAAATCTGCAAATCTGAATAGTATATGTTCAGAAAAAGATATTAGAAAGTATCTTATTATAATAAGCCTTTCTCTATATAATAAGCATTTAGCGTATTTCTCTCGCTTTCTTTATATAATAAGCATTTAGCGTGTTTATACTTCAAAAATATTTAATGTATTTAATTTTATGTTTTTATAAAGTTATTGATAGGTTTATAAGAGGATATTTCTTAAATAGACTTAAGTGGGAAAAAATACACTTATTATACAAGAACTAGACAAAAAGAAAAAAAATGTTTATTAATCATAAATACTTAGTCCAAGATATCATAAACTATAATTTCTTTAACATTTTTACCATTATTCAACACACTCTCAAAAATAATTTTTATTATTATCAATTCTGTCATGAGAATCATTTATGGCATGGTTAACTAACCACCAATCTTACCTTACACTATAAGACAATAATTAAATAATAATTAAATTTAGAAAAAAATAATTAATTATTATATTAATTAAATTAAATACTAGTTTAAAAAACTTAAAAAATTATTAGTATTTTAAATATTTCTATTATTAATATAAAAATTTATACAATAATTTTTAAATTAATATTTAAATTAACTATTAAAATTGATTTTAATTACTAATATTTTAGATTATAGATAAGTCTCTAAGAGATTAATAATTTAAAATATAAATAATAAGTAGTTAAAATTTTGGTAACTAATATTTAATACCAATTTAAAAATTATTTTATCAAACTTTTATCAATAATAAAAATTATTTTAGATACTAATAATTTTTTTAATTTAAAAAATAATATCATAAATAATTATTTTTGTTATTAGATTAATTGTTTTAAAATAATTTTTCTTAGTGTTAAAATTTTGTTTTCCTACAGGAAGAAATCATTCAATTATTTCGTTTCATGGACATAGCTTTTGATTTGATTAAGTAAAAGATGAGTGGTACGGACCATAAAAACCAAGAGACGCAACTTGTTCAAACTTTAATACTTTTTGGTTTCATCAAAAACATGAACTTTGGGACATAATAATTTGTCTAAACACAATTTATTATTTACAGTAATTAACCCTTTATTGATCAACTCCAAATGCTCTCACACCATTTCTCTTCCTCTTCATTTTTCTAAATTAATCAATAATGTTATTGTTTCTGTTTCATAATAAAAAAAATCATTACTTTCTCAATTTGAGAATATGTTAAATTTTTTGTTTTATGATAACTATATATTTATTTAAAAAATATTTTGAATGTAATTATAGTATTTTCTATAAAATTTAACAGAAATTTCTAAAACAATTGTATTCATAATACCTTTTCTTTCAAATTTATTTAAAAACGTGATATGTTGGAACTTCTTAATGTAAAAGTGGTAAGGGAAGATAAAATGCTTAATTTCATAAGTAATTTTAACCTTTCGGAAAATTTATGCTAAAAGGACTTTATCCAAATTAAAGGTGAAACTGGATATATTTAGAGGTATTTATTTTTTCACCCCCATTAAACACTCTATTCATTTTATAAAATACTAGCGGAAACATAGGCGCGGTTGCGCTTGTGTATCCACATTTTTCTCTTCTACTAAACTTTTATGATAATATAAATTTAACATTCATACATAAATAATTTTGGATAAATCAAAATTGAAAACAAAAGTAACATGTAAAAGAAAAATGATGAATTGATTAATCGACCTCTTTTTTCTTCTTCTCTAGTTTGAGTCTCTCTTATTTTCCTCTTGTTCCATTGGTAGTTTTGGGATTAGAGAGTGAGATGATGTTCACGTTAAGGTTATGATTGACTTAATGGTAGATACAAAATAATAATGGTTTTACCAAAGAATAGAGTTGTTTGAAATGGAGTAAAGAGAGTAATTGGAAACAAATGTTATTTTATTTGATATGTGAGATTTGGTGTGGGAATGCGTGAGAGTATGTTTTTTCTTTCTTTCTTTATGTTGTTGCCTTAAAATAAGAAATTAAAGAAAAAGGGAGGGAGTTAGTTTGCATATAAAAATTGTCCATTAATAAAATAAGATATATTAAATAAGGGTAGAATAAAAAAAAATTGTGTACACCAAAAAACAGTTATAAAAAAGAATCCCCGTATAAATATAAATATCCTTTATATAGGTATAAATATAAATATCCTAAAAACGCAAGTCAAACAAAGTACATAAAAAAAATATATGATGCATAGTGTTCTTTCTTTCTTTCTCCTATGCACCATCCCTCTAATTATCTTCCTTCCTTTCTATACACTCCATTGCATTTTCTTATTATTGTTGTATTTAGAAATGGTTGTGCTGTGATTCAAAATTTTGTCCATCATTCTAATTTATTTAAGGTGAGTTTTTTTTTTTTTTTTTATTTTTTTTTTTTTGTTTTCATTTTTGTTTTTTTTTTAAAATTTTTCTTTTTTTTATTTTGGTTTTTTTTTTTAAATTTTTTCCTTTATTCTTTTTTATTTTAGGTGTGTTTTTTTTTTTTTTGTTATTTTTTTTAGTGTGCTTCCATTTGAGTTGATTTGTAAAAATTCTACATTATATAATTTGGGATATCTTTATTAAATCTTCCAATTCAAAACATTTTAAATTAGGTGTTATTTTATATTAAATATTTTGAAATATGTTTTAAGATCTAAAAATATATTTTAGATTTTTCAGTTTATAATAATTTTTGAATTTGAAAGTGTATTTCAGATTGTACAATTTGAAATATATTTATGAATTCATAAATGTATTATGAATTCTAAAATTCAAAATACACTTATGAATTTGAAAATGTATTTTGAATTACACAATTTTTTAATTACACAATTTAGAAATAAAAAATACACTTCGGATTCTACAGTTTGAAACACATAAAAACATATTTTGAATTGTGCAATTCACAATGGTAGTTGATGTTACTTTTATCTTATGTTTATTGTTTTATTTAATTTGGACAAATATAGCTAGAACAAGGGGTGATATCTCTCAACTCTGATAGCATCAAATACCTATGACCTTCATTTGTAAGAGAGATTCCTTTTGGAGCCTTTGATGCGGGTGATTTTGATGTTGACATGTAAGTAAAGGATGCATGATGTAAATAAGGATGAAGAAGAGCTTGTTGGAGAAAAAAGAAAGAAACTTAAAAAAAAGCATGACAAAGAAAGACAAAAAAGAAGAAATAAAAGGGAAATTCCAAGGGAGACTAACTAAAGGAAGACTCAAAACTTTGGAGGATGAGATTATAGGACTTGTACTTGAGTAGTTTTCTTGGTCTTTAGATGAACTTGAGAGAAGTAGGAATTTCATATGTTAAACATGAGAAACATTGGACGAGTTCTAGAAAGTATAAGTGTCTTTTGAAGCTTCTAGCTACCACATGTCACTTTCAAAGAGCACATGAGGTAGTTTGACTCATCCACCTACATCTCCTATATTTAAGGAACTACTCATGTACACTCTCTAATTTCAAGGGGTTAAGATGAGCCTCCCTAACTGATATCTTGATTATTATCTTGAATTTTTTATATTTTATTTAACTTTGTATATCATTACTACAAAATTTCTATCCTTGGTCAAAGATTGATAAACAATTCATTCTCTTTCAAAAATTTGTAAAAGTTCGTTTTTCCCATCTTGAACTCAACCATTTAATTCTAACACAAAAGGTTAGAAATTTTACAAAAAAATATTATTAATTGTATTTACTAAAGAAAAATATTTATTGGTGACAAAGACTTGGAGGAGTACATCTTCTCTAAAAAGCAACCCTCTAAGTCTTTTGAAAGTTCAAGTAAAGGCTTTTTCCAATTCACTTGCTAACATGACAAAATTCATATAGAAAGAAACTTTATGGATGTCACACCAACAATCTTAAGTAAAGACATCATATACCTGTTGGTTTTGTATGATATTGTCCATCAACAAAATAATGCTAAATGAATTAAGTAATTTCACTGAATCGGTGTGTATCCAAAAAATATTTGTAACAACTCATGAGGTAACCTATTCTAGTGAATATACATATCACACTTTAACAAGATCACTAAAGTTCTTGGTCCTCTTTGTGACCTACGATATATATTTACCTTGCACTATAAGCTTGATTTATAATTGTGATATTATCTTGGTTGTTATCCTTCAAAGTTAGTGAAATATTTTTGGGATTCACTAAACTTTAGTCATGTCAATAAGCATGGACTACTCATTAGGTTTTAATGCATCAACATATGGAGGACCTAGTAGTCTATTGACCAGTTCATAATTATGATATTCACATAGGAATTTCACAATCCACCTTCCATCATTACACACTAGTTTACCATGCAATTTTTTTTAAAAAAAATCACATTTCCTTATTTGTTATAATGAGTTGTAAATAATTTTTGTAACTCCTATATTCCTCACCTTTTTCACAACCAAACAAAACGTATATTTTCCATCATTAGACACCAATTTATCAAGCAATTTAAATGGACAATGACACTTCCTTGGTTGTTATAATGAGTTCTAAATCAATTTTGTAACTCCTATTTTTTACAATCAAAACATATATATGTTTTTCTTCCTGGTAATGTCAAATTCAATCTTAAATGGTACCGCACAAACTCATTCAAGTAGGCCAATTCGCTTACCAAACACCTACACAAATATATTAATAAGTCACTTGGCATATTTGTTAAATAAAATAGTTTACTTATATAATTTGTTGTAAAAGTTTTAGAACAATCCATTGTTGACATGATATCAAAAATTTAGTCTGTACTAATCAATATATAAACTTTATATGATGTTTTATTTTTCAAAATTAATTATATATTATAGTCAAACACAATCACCATTACATGTTTCACATGTTTCAAACACATAATTAGCACATGATATTTTTTCCTAATTAGTGTTCAATTTACATAGTGTAATAAAAAATAAAAAATAAATTAAAATTAGACAATATTCAAATACAAATTTCAACTTTATGATTGACTATAAGTATGTAATTGACTTCATAAAGTAGTTTACGGAATACGTAATTTGGATTACAACCATTGAACTTCGTGATTCGTAATTACACTAAATAAAGTAGTTTTCTAACCACTACAAAACTTTGATCTCTAACAATATTTTGTCAGATACATTGTCCAAAGCAGGAGCTAAAGTATATCAGTGGAGGGTAGCACAACAATGGAGTGTTTGGAGCTTGAAAGAGTTATAAATCATAAAGGGATAAATAGGTATTTTAACGGAAAAAAATAGAATGTAGAAAGTAATGGTTGTTTCTTTCTGCACCTTCATATCTTCTCCCACCTTCATAAGTTTTTGATATTTAAAAAATGTCTCAATATTCTAGATTACGTAATCCATAAGTCTTTTTTTTCAAATTCGTAATTAACTTTCAAATTATAATAATCCATAAGTCTTTTTTTCAGATGTATGATTAGTTTTCGAATTACATAATCTGAAAGTTTAAATTAACTTCTGTATTATGTAATCTATAAGCCTTTTTTTCAAATGTGTGTTCATATTACATAATCCGAAAGTTACTCTCAAATCCAGACTTCTGTATTATATAATCTGAAATACCATTTTTTTAAAATATATTCCAAATTACATAATTCGTAAGCTATTTTCAAATTCGAGATTAACTTCTGGATTATATAATTTGAAATATAAGAGTGACACTAGAAGGATAAAAAGATATTTTCATGTTTTGTATGGGATGAAAGAGGAACATATGGAGGTGCAGGAAGAAACAGTAAAAAGTAATAACCCGTTACAAACCCAAAGCTTTGTTCTAATATAGTTCAATTCAAAGGCCCAAAAGAAAATAAATAACCATAGCTCTCATTGCATCTGGAATCAAGCTGTTACTTGCTCCACCCCTACAAGGATCAATCTGCACTTCCTTTAAATGTTGTTATTTAGAAAATCCCTAAAAATCATAATTAGATTTAGTACTAAGCCTAGTTGAATCCTGGTAAAGCATGTGAAAAACATAACTATGGAAAATGATTAAGTTTTTTCAAGATTTTAGAAACAAAAAAAATCATGAAAATAAACTAATTCAATTATTTAACCATGCACTAAATATAATCTCTTTAATATAAAACAAAACGATGTTTTTCTCCAGTAACATTTTTTCCTTTATGATACCTTCACCGTAAAATTCTTCTATGCTTCTTGCCTTTCTGATCAGTGCCGTTGTCCCTAAATCATCAAAGGTACCATGCCAGAAAATCCCAAGCCACTATTTAAAGGATTAATTTGATTAAAAAAAAAATACTGTTACAAGATCCTTATATTATACTAATAAGCCACGTCAACATCATATTAATGTTAAATCATGCCTGTTAATGAAGAGATCAATTTGACCTATGAACTAAACTTTTGAAGACTTACGTCACAATTTTCATTTTTAAGCAGTAACTTAACCACCCTATATTTTTCGTGAACATATAATATTTCCAAATCTCTTTATCAATTATCACTTGATGCTGGCGTTTTCCAGGACCTTTACATCCAAGTTTTTCTTTCTGTTTATCTGACTCAATTACCTATCTAGCACTATTTATATTTTTATTTCTCTATTTAGCATCATTTTATTTTTATTTCCTTATCTAGCATCCTTTTGTTTTTATTTCTCTATCTAGCATCCTTTTATTTTTTATTTTCCTATCTAGCACCATTTCAAAGATAAATTAAAAAATAATAAAAAAAAAAAAATTGATAATTTTAATTTTGAATGCATTAAAAATAATTATTTTTAATGTTTAAAATAGTTAAAAATATAATTAATGAATAAATAAATGAGTTTTTACAAAATAAAAAGGTAATAAAATTAAAATGTTTAGCTTAAATTTTTTTTTTTAAGAATGAAAAAAATAAAAAAAATTAAACTCTACAACAACATCAAAGTTGAATCTATAAACATAAATTAATATTTATTTTTATTATTATTGATGATGTAATCATGTTAATTTCAAATAAAAAATACAGGATATAATTATAAAAAAAACAAAGTCAATTAGTATTAATTAATAGTGGACACACAAATAATATTGAAGTGTCTACCTAAATGCAAAATCCTAAAAAAAAAGCTAATGCAATTGCTATACTTAATGCTTAAAAATGAGAAGAAAAAAAAATGAAAAAATAAATAAATATAGAAAATAGAAACATCAACATTGCAACAAGTCTTTCATGTTAGGAAAGACTATTTGATGGAACTCATAAATGAAGAGTATTGGCTTGCATACACTGGTCAAATACTATGTCAAAGTTCCGACATGAAAAGAACCTCAAATGGAGGTCTAAGTCAAGTCGAATAAGGATTGATATGGACATAAGAGAACAACATGATCGAAAAAAAAATGTTCATATTGTCAAACACCAGGACACACAAAAAACACCTGACCCAACATTACTGAATTGTACACTTCTTGTCATTAATTATGTTTCATTTCACACAAACTATTTAATGTAACATTAAAGAAAATGTTAAATGAATGATCATCTTTCATTTATTTTCCTTTTCATGATCAACATATACTTATTTAATATCGTCTTATATCTTTTATCTTGTTTGGATTATTTTGTTTATATTATCTTTATCTTATTTTTGTTTTGCCTTTATTTTATATCTTTTACGTTTTTAGTTATTTTTTTTCTATCATTCTTTATTTATTTTTGTTTTTTGTTTTTATTTTATTATTGTTGTTTTTATTTTCTATACTTATTTATTTTTTGCATTTTTCTTCTTCTCATTTTTAAGCATTAAGTGTAGCATTTGCATTAGTTTTTTTTTTAGGATTTTAGATTTAGGGCAGATACTTCAATATTATTTGTGTGTCCACTATTAATTAATACTAATTGACTTCGGTTTTATTATAATTATGTCCTATATTTTTACTTGAAATTAACATGATTACATCATCAATAATAATAAAAATAAATACTAATTTATGTTTATAAATTCAAATTTTATGTTGTTGTAGGATTTAATTTTTTATTTTCTTTCTTTAAAAAAAATTAACTAAACATTTTTAATTTATTATTTTTTTTATTTTGTAAAACTCATTTCTTTATTTATTAATTATACTTTTAATTATTTTAAACATTAAAAATATTTATTTTTTAATACATTCGAAATTAAAATTATAAAAAAAAAGTATTATTTATTTATTTATTTTTAAAATGGTGATAGATAGGGAAATAAAAAATAAAAGAGTGGTAGACAGAGAAATAAAAAATAAAAGGGTGGTAGACAGATAAATAAAAAATAAAAGAGTGATAGATAGAAAAATAAAAACAAAATAGTAATAGATAAGGAAATAAAAATAAAAGAGTGATAAATAGGAAAATAAAAGTGTAAATGACGCTAAATAAGAAATTAAGCGGATAAATGAACGATCTCGAGAGAAATAAAACAGGGGAAAGTAGAACGTATAATTGTCACTATGTTAAACCATTTGTTCATAAAAATTTCCCCAGATCCCGTTCATATTTATTCTTTTTCTATGGTTAACATAACTAGTGACTACTGGCTGGTGAGATTTAAAAAGGTGTATTTCAATGGAAATCATACAAGGAAAATCTGTTCTCTAGCCTCCCATTTGCAACACGAACAATATACTGAAACTGTGTATATACATAAGTCCGTCGTACAGTGAAAACTCTAGGGCATCAACAATTTCTTTACAACATGTTTGGAAGCAAAGTACATGTGGTTTTCAATTGGTTCTTGCCTCCAAGTTTTTGGGTTCTTGGATGTGATGATAAATCATGTATCAAATCAGTTTCAAACACGTATTAATCTATTCCATCAGGGCAGAAGAGAAGTTGTGAGAAGTAGGAAGTGTGAGGTTCACATGGAGCTGCGGTTGCATAGGGTGTAACCAGAGATGAGTGAACTCACAGCAAAGGCAACAAAAGCGAGGAAGGACATTCCAATTGAAGCAGTGGCCATTTCGGTGAACTCATCTTTCCCCCAATTCGATATCCAATCGTCAACCCGTGTGGCTGCAGATGATGATGCTGATATCAGAAGATAAGCCAGAACCTACTCATCAATTCATCACAAAAATGTTATGATTTTCAGCCACAAAAAGGCTTTGGCTCTTGCTCTAGTGCAAAATCTCCACATTAACAAACAGAAAGCTGAAACAATCTTCTTTTTAGGACAATATGTAATCTTTACAAGAGAGAACCTTATTTGAATCAGTAGAATCTCTATTAATGATAAAAAAAATTCTTAAGTATTTAATTCAACAGTATATCCAAACTTAAACTCCAGATCACTGAATATTCCAACTTGAAATCAAAATTACTACGAACACAACATAACTTGCCTTGATTCAAGCAGTAATGTACTAATCTGACTATTTAATAGGAAATATTGGGAAGACAGAACATGCTCAATTCTCTCTGACAGAAAATAAGGAAAGTAAAAGATAGGAACAGAAACAGAGTGGTAGGACATGCCTGATCCATGAAGAAATCAAAGTGGTTGCGAAGGTGGTGATTGATTAAGTGTTTCCCCGTGGCAAGTTGACATGCCAGATCACATGCTTGCAACGCTGAGTATGCAAATCCAATGACATTCACAGATAAACAGTACCTGCCACAAATCAATTTTCATCACCACATTCCTATAATATAACTTCCATATTTTAACAATCACCAACCATTCATGCAAACATTCATTTATCATTTTATCCACAAAGTATAATAAACCTTAACCTAATTTTAACAAAACAAACTTCAGAAATTAATTAACAAAATAATAATACCTAAAATTGATAATCATAAAAATGATAATAATGATTTCAGTACCTATATTCTCTATAGCGATCAAAGGAGTCCCCGCTCCAACCTTGCGTCTTATCCGCTGCCATAACAGAAAACGAAATCAGACACACTACCATCTCGCTCAGCCGGAACCCTAGGGCCGCCTTGCATACCGTCTCCTCCGTAGTCCACCTCGACGAACTCGATCTCCTCTCGCCTCCAACACTCACAGGAGCCGCCTTAGCCGCCGGATGCTGCGTCTCCTCCGTCATCGTGCCGTTGAACACCCTCGCCGGTGGCGGCGGATTTTCGGGCGGCTTCCGGTGCTCCGTGCGCTTGTCCGGAGCGAGCTGCTTGAGCTTTCCGACGGTGACGATGGCCATAGAGTGGTCGGCCTGCTTTACCGTCGAGTTTTCCGGCGAAGGGTATTCCGAAAACACCGGCGGACCGGTCCCATCCCACCGCATCGGAGAGTGGAATTGGACCGGCGAGTCGAGCTGATTGGACGACTCGGAGCCCTTGGAGAGCGATTTTTTCATGGCGGCGGTGCGATCCTCGTGAGTTGCGATTCTGCGTTTTCCGTTCGCATTGGTTTGGTGAAGCGAAGATTATAAAAGAAAGACGACGAGTGAGAAAATAAAGTGTAGTGCAATGAAAAAGGAAAAAGGTTGGTTTGGGTGGTGGGAAAATGAAAGAAAGTGTGGAAAAGAAAAAGAAGCATGTTTTAGTTTTTCGTCGTTGTTTCTTAGTGCAAGACGTGCCACCTCGATTACTTCCCTCTCTCTAGTGCTTAACTGACTGTGTTAGTCCAAAAGGAAAAGCTATAATTGTTGCCTTTTTAACCAAGCAAATTTTTATTGTATTTGTAATTATTATATCACACCTTTTATTTTTTTAATTAAATTTTATTAAGTTGTGTCTTAAGTTACTGGTTAATAATAACAAATAGTACTTTATAACTCTTGCAAACTTTTCATTTTTTACCATATTGTCTTCATTTTTATCATATATTTTCAGAATATACGAAGATTAATTACTGATGAATTGAAAAAAGTATGATGTTACAGATGAAAAGATTGGGTTAGTTATCCATTATTTATGTGACTGTGAGTGACCATGATGCTCAATGTTTATATTTTGGTGGACCCTTGATAATATTTTAGGTATTCTAATTACTGTAAGATTTGTCCTAAAATCAACTTCTTTGTAATTGTTCCACTCAAGAAAGATTGCCAATAAGAAAAGGGTTTCAGTCTAGTTTTTTTTTTTTCTGTCTTTTCCCAACCCAGCTCTTCTATCTAGTCCTACTTTAAATTTTTATTCATTATTAAACGTCTAAACCACCTTTAGAACGCTTTACTTTAAATTACCTTAAATGTTTAGAAGACAAGACACTAATGGCAGCTTAACAATGGTATTTTCGAGATCAAATTATTCAATCCAAAATATTGTTATATACATTAAAACCGATCCCTAACGTTACATAGCCTCCCAAAACCTCAGGCCGAGCCTTAAAAGTTTAAAATCAAAACTTAACCATGATGTTATACAGTTCACTGAACCTAAAACTTAAAACAGGAACTTAACCTTGACCACTAAACTTTAGACTCGAGACCCGAGTCTAACAAACTTAAAATCAAAATTTAACTGTATTGATAGGACCTGTACGATCAAAATTATGACTAAGTACCCAATCATTATGTCGACTAACACTACAAAGTCAATTACGCTTAAGTAAAATTAGTAAGACTAATCAACAATCAAGAACTAGATAATACATTTCTAAACCTGACTCAGCTCTCTAACCTTGCCGAATAAGAAATACCCATCACAGTAATATAAATAGACACAATCCAAGAACTAGATTCGTTATTATCCAGTATTCAAAATATCGAGTGTCAAATACTAAATCTGACTTGAGCGTCAAAGTGTCTTTTGCAGATAACATCTGAATCTGAACTTTGTGGAGGAAAGGAGAATAAGGAGTTTGCTTAGAAAGAAATAAAAATGCAGACCGACTAACCGAAAAGATAGAAAAGAGGAACAACTTGAATCGTTTTCTTCGTTTCAATCTTGTTCAAGAAAATTAAACATGAATTTAACCATGAGGCAGCATCAATATTTACAGGTAAGAATATTTCTTTCACCGATTATTCAACCTAAAATACTTCATAAACCTCACCAAAATAAATTAAAACATGCACAGGAGTCCCTGCTTACGAATATTAAATATGACAAGAACGATTTTATGACTTATTTTCTTGGTGCTCTATTTAAGTCGTCCGGGTTATAGTGAATGAACGAAGAAAATCGAAGCGGGCCCGATTAAAATCTAAACAAACCTTTTAAGGGCAATTGCTTCCTGCACCCGACCAATTGTGATTGGCACCCGACACATTTTTTAAAATCCAAAAATGCCCTTGTCTTCTTCATTTATGAAAACATTGAATGGTGAGGAAGAAGAAGTTCATGAATGTGTGAAGCTTTGGTTTGAGC
>Ga0123342_1007337_pt1 | contig 14622 bp, 5 predicted proteins | sample Turbeawhitnodule_FD_89960 | JGI IMG/M metagenome (GOLD analysis project Ga0123342, IMG submission 89960) | Root nodule microbial communities of legume samples collected from Mexico - Turtle bean Mexico white nodule | ecosystem: Host-associated > Plants > Roots > Nodule | place: Mexico: Nepantla...
CTCCCCACACAAACAACACAAGAGATTTTCTACCGCCACTCCGCGCCTTACCAAGTTAACCCTAGAGGCAATCCTATTCTCCAACACCCTCCAAGCAGTGAACAAAGCAGATGGCAAAGCTTTCACATTATAAGTATACGAAGTCGAAGAAGAGTTTATTGTACACTTGAAACATATTACATATTGGATATTTTGATACCTTAAACTTATTCATATTTTGATACCTTAAACTTTTATTTATAAAGTCAAAGTTTGCATATGCATAAGAATTTAGAACAAATCATTTGTTATTTTCTAATATAATATATTTAATACGAGTGGTTAGAAAAACATCAATAAATATTACTTCTTGAATATTCTTTTGTTGTAAAGATGAGTGTGCTAATCTATAATTAAATAATTATTAAAAAATTATACTGTCTATAATTATAATTTAGTGACTAAATTTGTACATTTATACGGCAACTTTATTATTTTTATAGTTTAACATGTTATTTATTGTGTATATGGCGATTATGTTGTCATTATATTTAATACATGAATAAATGTTTATACATATTCAAACAATATTATTTCAATTTTATTATCTTTTAAGAAGTATATATGTTATGTATATTTTTTTTACTATAACTTTGAGTTATGACCTTTGAGTATTATTAAAGTATATTTTATATGTATACATATTTTTGTTAATGCGAGAGAGTTACATGTATATGCTTATATGAAGTTAAGGGATTTATAAATAGGACTCGTATTTACCAGAAACACTCTCGCTGAATGTTCTTGTAACTATCAACCATTATTGCACATCAAAGACTCCTTGTTTGATGAAAAAAGCATGCATTTTCAATTCTCATTTTTTATGAAAGTCTTTATTAATTTCCCAATCATATATATTGCTTTTATGTTTAAAACCATGTCTTTTTTTACACAAGCTATTTAGCGTTTGTTTACTTCAATTTTTATTTCCTTTTTCGTTGTCATTTTTTTCACCTTTAATTTAGAAAATTCTCACTTCATTTTAATCATTTTCTATTTTCAAATATTTGCAAGGTTGCTTTCTGGATTAAAAAACATCCAAATATAAATTAATTTCTGGATTTATTTTTTATAAATTTATGTATAAATTTTTAGATTATATAATTTATGAAAGTATAGATTGTATAATATATAAAATAATAATAATATACATGTATTTATGTTAAAATAGATATATTAAAAAATAAATTAAGTTATTGAATAATAGTTTTATTTTTTAATATTATTTATTTATAAAATACAAATTTAAGTTATTTAAGTTATTGACAACTTCAATTTAAATAAAATACTTAAGTTGAAAATTTAACAATTTAGTGTCCAATTTTTTTTATAATTTATTTAAATTAAATTATCAATTTAGTTAACAACTTTAATTAAAAAACAATTGATGTTACCTACCCTGTTAACAACTTTAACTCAAAAATGCTCACTCTTTTAATTTTCTTTAATTTTTTTATGTATTTACCCATTTATATGTAATTTTTAAAGTGAATTGCACCATTTTGTTAACTTTTCCTATTTTGTGAGAAACAAAAACTCTGAAAGAGGAGACATATAGAGTGAGAGAGAAATTATGATAGTGAAAAAGATGCATGATGATAGGAAAACATTAGAAGGTGATCACACGTTCTCAGTAATTTATGCATCATTAAAGGCAAATTAATATCGTTATACTATTTGGTTAGTTTTGTACTTATGTTTAACCTGGGCAGTAAGTGAGGAGAGGAGAATACCCTCGTGCTCATGCATGGTTCCAGTTTTGGTGACACCTCTTTCCCTGAGAGAGAGAAACATTTTGGAATATTCTTGTCTGTTTTGGTTATCGTTCACGGCAAAAGATAGAAGAGATTTTCAGGTGAAGGGGTTGGAATTTAATGTTGGAGATAGCATTAGTTGGAAGCATACTGTATTGGTGTTATAGGTTCCATTTTCAGTACAGTTCCATAAAACACAGTGCTTCAAACAAAAAGATGCAATAGTCAAAGCATTGGTCAAAGATGAGGGCATGGTGGGGAAGGATCTAATAAGCGCCGAAAGGTACAGAGGACACTCATCATCCATCATCCTTAGAGCCTTCAAGGGACAAGAAAAGACATTTTTTTTTCTCTTTTCTCTTTGTTCATCCCTCTTCTTCTATTCCCTCCTTTTTCTCGTTCCATTTTTCTTTCAATTTTTGAACTTCTGTCTCCAAACTAAAGTCCAGTTGTAACTAGTCTAAAAGGAAGGGACCCATTGCAAAAAGTTCACAACAACACTAACAATATTATGGTTTTTGTTTCTGTCCTATGTGTATCATCATCTTTGCTAGTTATACTTTATTTTTTCACTTTTGAATTTCGATTATCCAACTTTTGGTCAAAATTGTGCTCCCTCATAATTAGTGGCCCCCAACTTACCTTTCTAGTGTAAACAGTACACAACTATATACGACCAATTATTACGTTCTCCAACAGAGTTTGAGTTTGCATATACATTGCTTGTTTCTGGTCTTCGCCCATTAGGATCGTGCAAATTCAAAGGTTAACCATAACAAGTAACGTGTCTATTATTTTATAACAAAAAGAGAGCGAAAAACAAAACCAACAAAATAATTATATTTAATTAATGACAAAATTAGGTTTACCTACTCGTACCCGACTTCCCTTTGAACATAAAACACATAAAAAACATTTTAACATATAATTCATTTTCATGTTTCAAGAAATATAAGAGGGTTAGAATGTGTGTTTTTTATTACATAACTATAATAGTATATTATTGCAGTTTCAAACGATGGCTCTGTTCTAAAAACTTGTTGCGTCAATTTTGTTGGCTAACTGTTATTACACCACCTACACGACGAAACTCGAGGTGCATGATCTTAGACGAATTTCTTGATCGATAAGGCTCAGTTGACTATATATTTGTTTAGATAAGTCCAGAAGAATGAAACCGAGACGTTTAAATTGAATAAAAACATGCGTCATATTCTGGTATTTATTTTCTGAAGAACAATTAATATGTATCTGATTGTCACTATGAATGAGATATTTTGATGATGACTATTTAAAATCATTTTTTAGCGTAAAAGAATGACAGCTTCAACAAAAATGAAGTACTGAAGAAATATGCACTCTTCCAGAAAAAGAATCATTAAATTTTTCTTCCTAGTAAAAAGTAAAAGCAAATGACTGACTATATAAAGTACAAAAAGAGAGAGGTGAGTGCTTGCATGTGAAAGAAGTGTAGGCGAATGAGAAAGAATCGCGCACTCACAATAAACGCCGGTGTTCAAATTCTCCCGAGGCTAACTCAACGAATATAATCTCAGCTTTTTCCGTAGCACACTGGTCGCACCCGATGGACAAAAAACACTAAAGCGGATAAACATATGTACCTTAGTCATTTTGTTGGAAAACTTGGTTAATTTGTTAGTTTTAATCATTTAGAAACCAGAAAATGAAACTATTCCATACATTTGATGCGAATTTACCAAAAGTAGTAAAAAGGGCGTTATGCTAAAGGGCATTGAATGCCTTTCGCGTGGATGGCAAGTTGATACTAACAAAGGGATTACAAAAGGATTTCCTTCCCATTATACTCATGAAATCATGTCAGTATATTAACAGGGACAAAAAGCTAAAGGCGTAAAAGAAAAAAAGAAAAATGATACAAAACACAACAAAGGATCTTTGAGTTAGTACAGTGTCAGCTAGCTATAGCTACGGTTCTCATGAATCATGACTGTCAGTCCAACTCATTCAAATGGTGCATCAGCTAAAGAGACTAGACTAGTCCGTTCCTCCTTCCGTTGCATTGCGTTGCGTTGCATGCTAAAACACCACCACTACTTTCCTTCCCCCTTTCATCATTATATGCACAGATTCTCATCCTACCTCGTGCATGAGCTCATTCCATGCCAAATATTGGCGTTTGAAAGAGACTTGGTTTTGCATGGGATTGGAATGTGTGCAGGGTAGGTCCAATCCAGTTCCCGTAACCAGCACTGCTCTCATAACTAGTATTGCTATTTAGAGAAAAGATGGGCGTGGCGAATGGGATTGAACAGCTTAAAGAACCACTGCTTCCATTTCCATGACCATTACCATTACCACCATGACCACTTTGTTGCTGAACAAAGATGCCTCCTCCACTGAAAAACGCGGCATTGTTGTCACTGCCGGTACTTGAGGGGGCACTTGAGAGGTCCATTTGGAAGGGTGTGGCACCAGCAGTGCCGTTGTTGGAAGATGCAAAAGAAGTTGTAGTAACACTAGTAGTGTTCCTGCCTCCACTGTTGTCGAGTGTAGGATTATGGTACCCCAAGATGGACCAGTAATCTGAAGGGTCTTGTTTGATAGGGATGGCAAAGCTTAAGGTAGAGCTTGAAGGCTGCTGCTGTGATCCAAAGGTTACGGATGAAGCTGATGATGGATCTCGTTCGTCGGATCGGCTTGCCTCGTGGCTTTTGCTCTCAGATGCAGAATCTGAGGAGTTTTTGTTCTTGCTAGATAAGCCCCCAATGGGAAGTGTGCTATTTGCAATGCTCTTAACGTCGTAGCGACTCATGTCGAAGTTTGTGACCGCATTTAGCCCCCTGAATTTGATAGCTGCAATGTCATAGGCCTCAGCAGCTTCCTCTTGAGTGCCTGATTTAAAAAAAATGCACCAAGTTAATTTATATAGTTACTATCAAATCATAAACTAATAAAAAATATAAATATGCAATTGGGCAAGTGGCAAGGGATTTTTGGCCATTTGGGTAATTTAACAAACACCTCACTGACAGCAACATACTGCGTGTGTGTGTACAAAAAATGAGGAAGTTCTTTCCTTTTCAAAAAAAGGACATGGGTAGAGGAATGGAAAACAAAGAAACAAAACAATAATTGATGTGAATATAAGGAAGATATTGATGACTCACTGAAAGTGCCAAGGTAGAGGTCTTTGTTTCCGGCAACTCTGCCTATTCTCGCCTGCCATCGGCCATGCTGGTGGTGTCTGAATCAAATTATTTTATTCATTTAGAATCAATAGATATCCACTAGCGGTCAAAAGGAATGAAAATGAGGCCACAAAACGTTAAAACATAAAAGTACAAGATAGACAAATACCTCGTCACTCCTCTGTATATAGAGGCCCCCCTAGAGAAACCACTGCTCTTCCTGTAACATGGAGGAAGGAAAATAAATTAAACATGCCCATGAAACTATCATCATAGCTGAGAGTTTAACAAAAACAAGTAATTTTACCTCCGTAGAGAAGCCACAAACTCTTGCCTGGTCATGTTCTTCATCTCCACCAGCTCCTTCTCATAGTTGGAAATCTGTGAAATGAAGAATAAAATATACAATAAAGATCATCAACTCGAAAGGTTTGAATAGCACTAGTGACAAGAGATGCAAGATACTACGTAATACAGGTACCATAAAACCAAAAATGAACCCATGTCTGATATGAAAGGTATATCATCCTACTAACCGGAAAGTTGGTGGTGGTAGTTGGACCCCAGTACTTGAGAGCAGCGAGATCGTAAGCTCTAGCTGCCTTATCTTCTTTGTCATAACCACCTAAAACACAGGAAGGAGGAAGAAACAAAAAAAATCATTTTTTTTGACTAAAATGATTAGTATTCTCGAGAAGAATCTGAATCTAAGAAACGAGCAATCAAACTCATGATAATAAATGAACAGGAGATGGAAGAGAATATGTGGTTTGTGACGGTAAAACAAAATGATGATGTAAAACAAGCTATATAATGCTGCAAAGTAATAATCATGCTCACCCAAATAAACTGCAACCGCATAATGAGCAAAAGATCCCACGAGTCAGCAATCATTCCCCAGGTACAAAAGCCACGCAAAGAAACAAAAGAAAGCACGGTCAGAATCTTTAACACCAGCACCTCCCATTCACTCACATCAGTCATCACAGACATAAATATTATTATTATTATCATTAATGAACTAATGAAAAAAAAAAAAAGCACGCACTGTGCCACTAACTGTTACACTTCGTAAAACCTAGATAGACATGACACTCGTCACTGTTACTAAACACACAAACTCAGCAATCTAATAGCTCCTGCGAGCCTGGCAGATCAATCTGAACCATTGAGAAGGGTTTTCATTGGGATTATAAATGGCGAACCACATTCTTTTACTCCCATTTATTCCGGTCACATTCAGCGGACCGTTTAACACTCAGTCTCAGATCTCGTGGACCCGGTTCGCGCCTGCGCCCTCCCCGGTGCACGTTATACACAACCCCTCTCTAACAATAAATAACACCTAAAACTAGCATGTAATATTTTTACCTTGTCTTCCTTTCCTACTCTGTCCTTCCCTTCTACAGCTATTGTCCCATAGATGAGCTTCATATCTTCCAGTCCATCTATGTCTGATAATAAGGAACAAAGCAACGCAGATAAATAAACAAAAATAATTATTTAAAAATGAAATAATGACGGCAGAATAAAAGGTGGTGATGAAAAAGATACCGGGTGACGCCACGGTAGATGGAAGTTCTTTGGCCGAAGGTGTCGACGGTTTTCTTCGGAGAGGGCTTTTGAGGTTCGGTGGTTGGTTCGGCCGCGAAGCCGCGAGGGAAGCACGCGGCTATTGTAGTCTTCAGCTCCGAATCGTATAGGTTGTTGTCGGTGGAGAACTGAGGAAGTCGTGGCGGTGCACCCGTGGCGGTGGTGTCTGCTACAGCGGAACCGCCTAGAAAGTCCTCGAACTTGGGAGCAGCGGTGAATATGGAGAGGTTGGTGGAACCTCCGCCGGCGGCTGGCTCCGGTGGTGCATCGACCGTGTTGGTGCCTGTAAGATATAGAATAATAATATAGGGGGTTTAATTTTTAGTGAGAGAAGATAAAAAAGTAAAAATATGAAGGAGAAGAGAGAGAAGGGAACCTGTGAGGGTGAGAGATGGATAAGAGGTGAAGGAGTGGAAAAGGGAAAGAGGAGAGGTAGAGTGAGAGGAAGAAGGGTTTGGGAAGTGATTGGAAAGAGAGAAAGCGAGGGAGTTGTTTGGCGGTGATGGAGAAGAGTCCATGTTGTGGTTTGGTTGGAGTGTTGGTAGTCTTCGATGAGCGTGAAAGAGAGATTATGGGGTTTGAACTTCAGTTGTGTTCTTTGGAAACTGCGATCTTATAGAATCTATTTGAGAGAGAGAAGGAGAAAGGTTGAAGAAGAAAGGGTTGAGATTATGACACAGATATAGAGGTGGTCTAAGAGAGAGACTCAACTCAACTCAGCTGCTTCTTAGGGTTCACCAAAAACGAGGTTCTTTTCTCTTAGGATGGCTGTAGATAGATATCCCACACAACAGTGACATTTCTATGCTATCATTTTATAAATACTAACTTTTTTTTTTATTACTATTACGCTATAATAATAACAAATATGTATAAGTATGATCCATGAAGGCATAAAATGCCCATCCCTTCCTTGCATGTGTGTGTATATCTTTTCCTAACATATCCATAAAATAATCTTCACTCCCGCAACCGACAAATATCTATCCCTGTTCAAAATTGTCTCAATATTCATATGGTATCATCTCATTACAGTAGTAGTATATTATGTAGGTATGAAATTTTGCACAAAAAAACACCAATATCTTTTATTCTCCACCGCTATGTATGAGTTCGTGGGATTGGTGCATTTAGCATATTTTTATTTTTAGTTCATTATGAGATTTTTAAAAAAAAAAGATTAAAACATATAGAGAGAAAAAGTGGATGCTTTTTACAGGAAGAATGGGTGGTCCGAAGATTGAAAAGTAAGTATGGGTATAAGAGACATATTTATGGGTGAATTAAGTTAGGATACAGAGGCAGATGATAGTAAACAATGAACTAATATGAAGAATCATTTGATATAAAATAAGTAAACGTAAAGGAATTATATATACATGTGTATAAGTTATGATATGATGATGGAGCACTTGGTGTTAGTAATGTTTAGTGTATGATTGTGGGGAAGCAAGATGGAAGAAGAGGGGACACGGTGACCCATCACCCATAACTGGGTGAGTCTTGAACCATTTCGATTGCTAAAATAAACATGAACATGCTTCATCTCTCTATTCATTTATTTATTTATGTACCACTGCAATTTCTCTTACAAAAATCTAATTAAGCCAAATTAATGATCGAACATGGTGGCTTTCTGGGAAGATAAACTCTCTGAATCATGACATTTATGATATCTTTCTACTATCCAATCCTCGCGTGTTTCTTTCTGTGAATTTATAAAGCGCAGCAACACAACCCTTTTCTTTTAACTCCTTCAATGTCTTCTCTTCCCGCCCATACTCCTCTCAAACCCTACTACTTTCATTTTTTAGCAATCTTTATATCAATTTCACAATTTTCCTTTTTACAAGTTTGTCCAAGATAATTTAAAGCACAAAGCTCAAAATTACAAACCTTTAACTATGAAAACTTTTAAGACACACAAATAAAATTTTAAACTACATTAATATTTTTGTGAGTGAAATGGCTTGTAAATAAAGTTTAGAAAAAATTATATTTTCTGAGTTTTTCTCTTAAAAAGAAAGGTTAAACTAACACATAATTTATGGGGAAAATAAAATAAAACATTTAAAAAATCTTTAGTTTGTCGATATTAATTGGGATTTCTTTTTCTTTTCTGTTCTATAGTTCCAAAGTCGATAAATATATTAACTGTTAAAGAATGTTTAACTTATATATACCTTTTCATATTTTAGTACTTGAATTTAATTTTATACACTTTTATGTAGAACTTTTACAGAAACTGTAAATAGGATTTTTGGAATAATTATTGTAAAAATGGCGTCATTATATATATATATATATATATATATATATATAAAATAGTGAAAAGAAATATTACACTAAAAAAAATATGAAATAAAAATCAATTTTTAGAGACTAAAATAATTAGTTGCAATAGTAACTTAATTAGAGACCATTTTAGAAACTAAAAAAAAAATGGTTTCTAAATTAGTTTCTATTATTGTTAAATAGTTTCTAAATTGGTATCTAATTAACAACCAAAGCTTTAACTACCAATTATTTAGTTTCTAAATTTGGTCTCTAAAGTCTTGGTACCAATTTAAAAACTATTTAACAATTATAGAAACTAATTTAAAAACCAATTTTTTTTAAAATTTCTAAAATGGTCTCTAATTTAATTACTATTGTAACTAATTATTTTAGTCTATGCAAATTGATTTCTATTTCATGATTTTATTGTAGTGTTATGACTGTGTATAATTAATAAACTAAAAAATAAATTACTGAAAAAATACTCAGTTAGGTTTTTGAAAAAAAATATATCCAATGTCTATTTAAGGATGTTTACGATAAATTTTTAGGCTTCTAAAAATTTGAAGTTAAATTTTGTTTGTTTTCTATGTTTGATATAATTTCTAAAATTCAATATTTTTTATAAATTAATTATTCATAAATATTTTTCTCATGTGTATATTACCTCTTAATATATTTCATAAATATTGGATTTAAAAATTATTTCATAAAATTAACTCTTAATTCATCCCGCTGTTTGTTTCTTTTAATTTTTTATTATTAAATATTTAAATTTAATTACATGAAAACAAATTTAAACATAACTACAAAGTAATATTTAATTGATGGTATCAATGTAGTAGTTTAAACCAATATATAAATAAATTTAATAATTTTTATATAGTACTAATTATTATATTTATTTAATAAAATATGTAGCTAATGTTAATAACATTATGAAATATTACTTTTGTTAAATATAGTTATTATTGGTTATAAATGGAATGGTAATATATATTGCAATCTATAAAATTTTCAAATTAACGTATTTCAAAGAAAAGTAATAACATATTATTATTACAGATTCGGTACGAAATTAGCTCCTAAATGTGAATTTGTGTTAATTTATTCCATCCAAAACTTCTCAAGACATAAATAAACTATTGTTCGTTAAAATATTATTTGAAGGAATGGATGATTATAATAAGTGCTTATTACTGTTGAAACTTTTGTGCTCGTCTCAACACGTAATTGTTGCTACTTATCAGACACAATCTCACGAATTTCTTTTGTTTTCATAAATTTATAAATATTTAAATATCTCGGAAGCAAATTTGTAGAACATATAATATTTGTATGGAGAAAGTACAAATACAATGTTACTTTTTTTGAAACTAGTAGAAAATACTTAGGATATATAGAATATATATATATATATATAAAATCAAATTTATAGATGAATAAGTCGGTCAAAAAAATAAATGTAAATGAGGAAAAATCATAAAAGAGAAAAAAAAAATTAAGAACAAAAAATATTTGAATAAAATGAGAGTGTGATTCATTTCTACTCAACATAATATTTTAGTGAAATTAAATTATAGGGGAAAGTGATCCCTTTTGTCAATCACATATTTTTTTTTTATAAAACATGATTAAACATATCTTTAAGATATTTACTTAAAGTACTAATTTAATTATAAATATTACTTTAGAATACAAAAAATGGGAACGTACAAAATAAGAGAAGTTTAGTCGTGTACTTAGAATAGTCATACACTGTGTATGCATGCAACTGACTCTTATTCAACATTTTAATGTTTAGACTAAAGAAATTTTAACATTTCTCAAAAAAAAACATGAAGTTGTTTATTTTATTTTATTTTTATTGACAATAAATAAATTAAATTATTTGAAGGATACTTCAATTTATTTTTAAAAAATCGTATTCTTCAAAAAGACTAGAAGAGTTCTTCTTCTTAAAAAAAACTTATTTTTTTTTTCAAACAACAAATACCAAATTTTATATGACCAAAACATATAAATAAAACACCTGTTCACTGAATTCTGACAAAGCTTACCACACAAAATTCATAACTTATGTAACAAACACATAACTACAATTCAAACCAAACTTGTCACTAATCCACAATCATCTTACATGCAAAAAATTTTATCAGGTTTGATCTTACATTTTTTAACACAATTTGATTTTTTACTTCCAGATTTCTGTTACTAAAACCACTCACATGTAAACCCAAGTTTCATTTCCGACTTCCTTCAATATGCGTAAAGAAAATAAAAAATGACTTTTTTGTTCAAAGTGCAATATTGTGACCTTATCAATCCAATTAAAATACTTATACCATACAATAAAATAAACCGAACAATCAATAAACATATGATTAGCAGATTTTATATGTTGTCCACACAAGACAAATATTACACGTGGAAATTCATATCTCTTCTACTTAAATTATCCCACTTTGTTTCTAAGTAATCTACATGAATCACTTTGAGTATTTTTCACTAATTTTTTACTTTCTATATACAATAATAATTTTAATTTGGGAAGAAGAAATCATTATTAATTTTAACTTGTTCTCAAATTCAGATTAAAATATAAACTTATGTGATTAAAAATTATATAATATTAAATAATATTTTTATTATTTACATATAACTTCCAGTTTTTGTATAAATGAAATATTTATTTTAAATAAAAAAAATTATTTTAATATATTTTATAAGTATGTATGTGTATATATATATTATTTTAAATTATATTTTTAATACTTATATAAAAGTTATTTATATTTAAAAAAGCAGTATAAGTTGACAAATCTAATCATTCGCCCTAGACAAGATTCTGGACGTGGACTAATATCTCCAACAATCTAAATTTCTAACAAATTGTAGATTTGCTGACTTAATCCGATTCCGTATCGTGTTATTGGCTAAAAAATTATAATTAAAAAAACAAAAACATAAATGACAATATATATATAAATTTTTAACATATATATATTGAAAATAGTTAAAAATATAATGTCAGAATTCTTTTATGTGTACCGGTGAGCTTAACTATAAAAAAAATACACTCTAACAAAATCGTTAAATATTATAATTAATTTAGAAGTAAAGAATAACTAATTAGTATATGTATTAATTTAAATTATTATTTTATAATTATTAATATTTAAAATAGTTTATATTATTAATAAAAATATATAAAATAATTTTTAAATTGATAGTGAATTATTTATGTTTAATATTTTATTATTTAATGGCATGGTAAATGTAGTGAATATATGTGTTTTACATAGATTGTACGGAATAAAAATGGAATCTTTAATGGTTGGACTTATTTTGGATTGAAGATGGATAAATTATTCTCTTGCCATAACGACAAACTAAAAGGGATGGAAATAATAACATAACGGAGTGCTAGAAATAATAAAAGGAATAAAAAGAATATCTGAGTTGAAAACTGTGAAAAAAATAAAGAAATAAAGAGGGGTGTAATATGTATCTTTCTTTTGTTATAAGCAACAAAGAATGAAATAAAATGAGAGTATAAGGTTATTCTAATAAATATAGAGTATAGTATAGATGTAGGTATCAGATCATAACACTAAATGCTACTCAACCGTAAACTTTTCCTACCTACTAAAAACTAGATACCTCCACCTACCACTGTTCCTGCATATAACATAACTGGATTCATTATCAAAAAGAAAATAATGCCTATAATGTACACAAATATATCTCATAAAAATATGATTTTATAAATAGACGTGTCCATTTAGCAGAGGTACTCCAAAAACTTTGAGCCCTATAAGACTCATGTAACAAAAAAAAAGTGATAATAATCGATAAAATGTTCATCCACATCTAGACCATATGATCATCAAAACGTGTAAAAGAAATATTGGATCGTTTGATGAATTTTAAACATGCAAAAATTCAAGCACCAATCATAAATGAAAAATTATACTAAGGAATTTGTGATTAATCCATATCAAAGTCTTAATTTATGTGTTGGTGAAGATTTTAACTAGATCCACCACTTTATCATTAAAGATGACATTGTTTATGCAGTTTCAAATTCCCCAAATGAATGTTTTTATCATTATAAATAATTATAAACAAAGTGTTATTCAACCTTATTACTATGAATAAATGTCCTTTTCCTACATTATCACATATCTATTAGATATGAGATTAAGAAGACCCTTCACCAAACCAACAAAAAAAAATTCATTCTTTTTTCTTTGTTATTTTCCATCTTCCTTTGATTTTTCTTAATATTCAAAGAAATTTAACAATTTTCCTCATATTTCAGTTTTTGGTTCCTTCTCACAAGCTAATTAGACGAAGTCAAGGAAAATTTGAATGTTTCTTGGATAAACTCTTCTTCTGTTAAAGTGCAGAGTTGGAGATTGATTATGAACAAAAATATTTTTTAGGGTATCAAGTTTGAAGTGATAAAAAAATGTTTATGGTATGGTATTTCAAGATGTTTTTCAAAACTTAAATATCTACAAGGATCTAAAGGTAAGAAAAACTAACTTTTTTATAATAAAAAGAGGCTTGAAATACATTGAGAAAGAGTGTTTACATTCTTGCATGTGAGAGAGGCTTGAAATACATTGAGAAAGAGTGTTTACATTCTTGCATGTGAGATATTGAGAATTTCCACTACCCTACAAATAAAATCATAAAATAAAAATTAATTTTAGAAACAAAATAATTAGTTACAATAGTAAATAAATTAGAGACAATTTCAGGGACTAAAAAAAGTTTTGGTTTCTAAATTAGTTTTTATTCTTGTTAAATAGTTTCTAAATTGGTATCTAAATAACTACTAAAGTTTTAACTACCAATTATTTAGATTCTAAATTTGGTAGAAAAACTTTGGTAGTTAATTAGATACTAATTTAGAAATCATTTAATAATAATAGAAACTAATTTAGAAATAAATAAAAAAATTAATTTCTAAAATCATCTTTAATTTAGTCACTATAGCAACTAACTATTTTTTATCTCTAAAATTAGTTTCTATTTTATGATTTTCTTATAGTGTACTGTTTATTTAAAATAATACATTGTTAAATGAAAAAAATACAAGAATACGTCTTGATGTAATCATGATTAGTTTGTATGCATGAATTATAATTTAGAATAATTGATTTACATGCGAAGTAAGAAACAGGTTAAATGTAGTTCTAGTCTCGTATGAGTATCTAAGGTCTGGAAAATTTTATATATTATAGCACATTGGAACAAAGATTTATCATTTTAATAAATCTTTAATTAAATCACGAGACGATTTTTTCTCAGATAACGTATAAAAGACTAATATAATTTTAAATATGTAGAAAAATGATACCTAAAAATTCGTAAAAATAGAATCTAGTAGCTATTAAAATATATGGAAAAGTCATTACCTCGAGTAACGTTTAATGTTTCCAAAAAAAATATAAGAAAACTTTTCAAATTTTATAAATTTAATAAATTGTTTCAAGTTTTATAAATTTAAACTGTCTATAAGTTTATTTAAATTCAAAACTACAAATTTTGAAATGAATTATATTTTCGAAAGATTTTACTAACAATTTTTTGTTGATAAACATGAAAATAATAAAATATTTCTATTATTTTATATTTTTTTACTATAAAATAAGCTCAATACCATCAATATCATGTAAAAAAAATAATATATAATTTTCTTGTTTTAATACAAAATTACATAATATATATATATATATATATATATATATATATATATATATATATATATATATATA
>Ga0123342_1007338_pt1 | contig 14620 bp, 4 predicted proteins | sample Turbeawhitnodule_FD_89960 | JGI IMG/M metagenome (GOLD analysis project Ga0123342, IMG submission 89960) | Root nodule microbial communities of legume samples collected from Mexico - Turtle bean Mexico white nodule | ecosystem: Host-associated > Plants > Roots > Nodule | place: Mexico: Nepantla...
CAAATTTATTTATGCCCTTATATTAATGAGTAAGTTTAATTATATGTCATCAATTATTATTATTTCATGTTTTAAATATTTACTAACTCTTTTCATGGATGATATAGGCATCATTGGCAGTTAATTGATATATCCTTTAATGCTTATTTTAGCCTTAATTGATATATTCTTTAATGCTTATTTTAGCGTGTTTTCACTCATGTTTGCTTATACTCTATTACATCTCTTATAAAATCCTCTTGATATTTGATTGCAAGTTTTTCGATTGTTGTGAATATTATAGTCTTGTTAAGCATATGGTAGTGTTTTCCTGCATAAGTGTTGAGTGTAAATACAAACCCTAAACACTTGAGAGTTAGAGAGTGTCTAGTGAAGTTTTGTCAATTTTGATTCAACCTTTGATTTCAATTATAGGAATTTCCATTCAAATTTGTCTTGATTCCTTAATTTCTTGAAATGATATCATGTCTATCATTATGCGTTCTTAGAATTTGCTATTTATTATTGTTTTTTTTTTTTGAGTTCGTAGAGTGTTTTGCCCAGGAGTGCAAAAGGATAACTGTGGGAGTGTGGATATTTGATGAACATAACTTTATTCTCACTTATTAACTTTAATCATAAATAATTGGAATATAATAATAAATAAATCTATTGTTTTAATTAATATTATTCTAATTATGTTTTAATCCAAGTTTCTTCTTTTGGATCAAAACAGAAAACAAAAATATGAAATATGGAATTCCAACCAGAGGGCCTTCACTTAAACAGAATGGTAGAAACTACTATTCCTAGTGAGCCTGTCCCTAACAAGCATGTCCTAACCGTCACTTGTTGTGACTGCCATAACAATGAGGAAGGTCTTAAAAAGTATACTACGGAAATGGAAATTTGCTTAATGTTTTGGTTGGACGAGGGAGTGAATTTGAGATGATTCGGAGGAAAAGTGTAAAGAAAATTAGGGTGTGTGGATTAAGGTAAATAGAGTGGAAAGTGTAAGGAAAATTTATGAGTGACGTGATATGTGTGATTGAAATTATATTTTTTTAATTGATAAAAATGTAAGTTTACAAATTGTTATAAAATTAATTTGATTTATTTGTTTAAAAATTATAATTATTTTTAATTAAAATATTATTTAAATATTTATAATTATAAATATTTGATAAAAACTTATATTTACATTAAATAACATTATTATTTTTATCTTTACTTTTTTGTAATTAATATAATTATTATATAAATTTATTTCTATATTATTAAAAAATATATTTATTTTTATTATTATTTATATTTATAATTTATTATATATGATATGATTAATTATGTTATTTTATAATAATTATTTTTTTACAATTTTAATTATATTTTTTATATTTAAATTATAATTTTGTTTTAAATAAAATTAAAAATAATTTGAATGTAAAATAAAAAATAAGAAAGTAAATTATAATTAATTATTGAATAATATATATTTATTTAGTTAATTACAACTTTCTTCATAATAGAAAGTTATTTTTTCGATTTCCTTATGATTTTAACTTTATTTGTATTGGTAATTTCGTTTTCCACACACCTGCGCTAAATGCTTCATTTTCTTCCCTTGAAGCTAATGGGACCTAAAAGTTATGTATGATTCATAACTTAAAAAATGTTACACTTTTATATTATTGGTTTATACAATACAAATTATACTAAATTCCACTTTTATATTTGAAGACTAACTTTTTTTAATCAATAAAAAAGAAATTAAATAAATTTGAATTATTTATGAAATGTTTAATCTCTTATACAAACAATTATAGTCTATTTGACATAACCCTGATACATATGCAATACAAGATAGTGCGTATAGTAGAAAACAAAATTCCTGATAACAAAATATGCAGCAATAAATACTTTCATTTCACTCTTTGAAATAAGAATCACTCATTACATGGGTAACTTATTTCTGAAAGTTAATTTGCTTTCTATTTGTAATCTTGACTATTCTGCACCCAAGTTTCTTCTATAAAAAGTGAAGGTTTTCAAGCACTATAAATTTTATTTTAGACCTTCGTCGTGGTGAGGGGTTAATAAACGCCTGCTTCGGCAAACCGATGGTTTAACGCCCCTCCGGTTGGAACATAGTCGTGAGTATCTCACATGACTCCTCAACCTGTCTACTCCTGCGGTCATGGAGGACACCTCTATTTGAAACAGAAGTGGTAGCAGATTTGTGCCACAGATCACCACTCAGTCCTATAGTACATGTTCCATCACCTTAATGCCCCCGCTAGAGTTAAAAGCTAGCGCTACCTAGCTCAGCGATCTTTGCACTTTGTCAGCGGTTTATAAAGACTAACATCTTCCTTTAACTGTTGGATGTGGGCCTTCAAAGCGAAAGATGATACTAGTTATGTGGAAAGCAAGAAAGTTGCAACAAAGCATTTACGAGATTAACAAATCTTTTCAAAAACATTACTTTTGCATTCCACAAAATCAAACATATAATCATTTTCAGATTAACAAAAACAACCCTTTTAAAACAATACTTTTCTTATTGCTTTTATAAAATTCAATAATTAAGAGGGCTATACGGAATTTCCAAGGTTTATAATACTTTAATATGTTAAATTTGAATTGTTTTTATTTTATTTTAAAATTATTCTATTTGAATAAGCTAATATAAATTTATTAAATTTTATTTTTTAAAATATATCAATTACCATATATTATATAATTTTATTTTAATATTAAATAATAGTTAATAAATCAAACACATTACTATCATATGTTTTCAGTTAATTTTATTTCAACAAAAAAGAGGAGAAAACAAAAACATTCACCAGAGACCAAAATAAAAAGCATGGTAAATTAAAAAAAAAATCTAACTTTTATTACCTCAAAGTGGTTTTTAAAGAATTCTGGACTAATATAAGAGTACAATATTTCAAAAAAAATATTTTAAATTTATTTAGCCCAAAAAATTCAAAAATATTTTTCTCTCTCTTTTATTTGATATATATTCTTTAAAATTATTTAAATTCAAACATTATAAAATAAAAAAAAATCAAAATTCTTATTTACTCTTCGCGAGTGCAAAATTTAACCTAACATAAATACTTTACAATATACAATTTCTAATTATATAAATGTATTTTCTCCTAATTCTACTATTTATTCTCTCCATCTACAATTCATTTTCACCCCCACATAATTCATTTATGAGATCATTATATTCATCACCATCAACCAAAAAATAAAGGTAATTCAAAATAAAACATAATAAACATAAATATTTTAAATATTATGGATCCCAACTTGTTTCGCAAAGTCATGAACTGATATTTTACGAGAGGCTTAGTAAATATATATGTTAACTAGCAATGAGAAGAGACATGTGATGTGATGGACTAATCATCCCAGCTTGCAACTTTTCTCGCTCAATATGCTTCGTACACTCATAAAATATAAGATTTGTTGCAATACGCAATACTGCTTGGTTATCACGATACAGAGGTGTAGGCATGCTAATTGGAACCTTGAGTTCTGGCAGATATAACAATGTTAACTCCAGACATGCATTTTCCATGGCCTGATATTCTACTTCGGGATCTTCGAGTAATATGACATCCTCCCCCAATCTGAATCGTAGTAGGCTTTAATCTTAAGATCGTTGTCATAGGGAAGTAATAATCCTTGCCCGAGTGTCCCCTTGTTGTACTTCAGAACCTAAGTTGGATCCTAGTGTGTTTTGAGAGGCTCTTGCATAAACTAGCTTAAAATTATGACTAAGTAGACAATATTTAACCTTGTGATGGTGAGGTAAATGAGTCTTCCAACTAACTACCATTAATAAGAGTGAGTTTTAAATATTCCTCCATGGGAAACTTTTCCAGCTTTGCCCTATTTGAAATGTCCAATGTATATTCCACACAAAAACATTGTTTGGAAAATTGTGTGCACCAACCAAACAAGTCATAAGCTATTCTTATTCTCTAGTTAGCTTTCTTATTTTAATATTTAACATAACTAATACTTTAAATACAAATTTCTAAGAATTCTCTAAACCATTATGAATTTCATTTTGAAGTATGTTCTAATGAATCATTTCTTTGAGTTTTATAATTTTACAATGTAATTTACTTATACACTTGTATTTTTATTAGTAAGTGACTTATATTTTTCTTAGAAAGTGGCTTTTATCAATTCTCTTGCTACACAAAATACAACCACCATACTAACTTATCCTATAAGGTACACCATTTCAACTTTTGAGTGTTTATAATAATAATAATAATACTAATAATTATGATTTTGAATGTAGATAAAAGAAATCTCGTGAGACTTAAGTAGGTGGAGACTTTTTTTTTCCAATTAATTTGTCTTATTGTAACCTAACTTTAAATATGCATAATGAATCCTACATGGTTATCTCATGTTCATCATAATATTTTAATTGATAAAATCTTCATTCAGTATTTTGCCTTAGTTGTTTAAGGATGCTAAATTGTAATCATAAAGCAACTTATAAAGGAAATCGAAATGAAACATTAAACGAGTATTTTTATTTTCTTTGAATCTATCACTGTCGATTACATAAAGTCATATTTATATAAGAAAATGTTGGATGATGAAAAACTTAACAAGGAAAACGACAAATGCAATCTTCTATGGCATTACACCTTCCACTTGCTAAGTTTCCATGCTTTCTAACACAATCACTGTCACACTTGCTTTCTTGACAATCCTCGTTCAACTTCTCATCACACCTTCCTGCTTCTACTACTTTCATTGCTCCTTCATTTTCTACATCACAAACACAATATTCAATACTAAACCACCAATCTCAGCCTCATAAATTTATTCATAACAAAAGTGAATTTAAAGGATTAGTAAGCACAAATTAATGAGTATATGGAACGAGGAAAACAAAACATACCAATCTCAATGGCAAGAACAAGAAGCAGGATCAAAACTGAAGTGATGAGCTTCATGTTAAATGATCTTTGAGTAATGTTAAATTAGTGACTATGTTCAATACTCCAAGGTATCTTTTTGATGGGTTAGAGTGATGTTTTATTGGAATATATATACTAACATTATCACTCATATTCATAAAAGAAATCAACTCCAAGGTATCTTTTTGATGGGTTAGAATGATGTTTTATTGGAATATATATACTAACATTATCACTCATATTTATAAAAGAAATCAATTTGATTGATTTTTAAAAAATAACTAGTGCACTCTATTAATCTTAATTATTAATTATTATTATTTTCTTATTATTCTTTAATACAAATCATAAATACTCACCGGAAAAAAAGGTAAAAATACTAATTCTAATACTAATATACTAATATTACTAATATACTATATACTATATAGTACTATACTAATACATATACATATATTAGATATATAATTGTAAATTTTTGACATTTGTTAACACGGTATAATTCATTAACAATGTACATGAACAAACTAATATAAAAAAAATACAAGAACGCAAAAATATTATTAAAAAATTATTAAATAAAATTATTTTTAATAAATAATAATTAGTCATATATTGAGTAAATTAAATACTATTTTAAAAATTAAAAAATTATTAATATATAAAATAGTTTTTATTATTAATAAATAGTCTTTAAATTTATATTTAGTTAATTATTAAAATTAAATAAAGTTTATCTTCCTTCACAATCTGATTATTTTATTATTTAATTTTATAATTAAGTTCTCTTATGCATATAAATGGTGACTTAAGTTTTGATACTCTCGTTTATTGTCAACTTTTTCATTTGTTGCCATAATAAAGATTATTAAAGTATAATTACTATTTAATAAATGTGACTGTTACTTCCAAAAAAAAAATCGTGAAAATAGAAAGGTGTACATATCCCAATTCCTTTCAGATTAATAACTTTTCATTTAATATAATATTTAAAGGCAAAAAATATCAGATAATAATTGCCCGTTTAATATTATATCATATATTATATTTACCAGCGGTTATAAGTTACTGTTATAAAATTCATTTATATCTCATGATAACCACTCAATGCTTTTCTTAATAGACTAAGTCCAACAAGACCTATAAATAAGTGATGACTCTCTCAATAAGAGACTTTTTCCTATCTAGTTTTCTCTTTCTCCTTTCCTTTCTCACTTAACTTTCTCTCCCAAATTTAATTTATTTTAAAATTAAAATTTGATCGCGCTACGCTTAATTGAGGCTAGAGATCCTTTATTTTCTATTTTTTTAGGATTTAGTCAAAAAAAAATTGGTGGGATCAAGTAAGAGATAAGTAATCCTTTCAACCTATTTTGACGATATTCAAAATATCGACATTAATACAATACCAATGTACATTATTCTGTCATAAATTTTGTATGTTTCCTTATAACTTGTTATACTTAAAAGAAATGCAAACTTTCCTACATGACCATGATTACAAAAATAAAGTATATATGTTTACATAATCACGATTTCGAAGTTGTATCATTCTCAAAAGATTCCTTTGATTGTTGATGAAGCTCATGGTGCACATTTCGGAGCTGTGAAGAGAATTATTATTTATAAGTAGTTTACTCATTTATGTTTTATAAAGTATCTGCGTTTAGAGACTTTTTTTTTCCGTTAATTTGTCTTATTGTAACCTAACTTGAAATAGGTATAATGAATCCTACATGGTTGTCTCATGTTCATAATATTTTAATTGATAAAACTTTCATTCCTTATTTTACCTTAGTTGTTTCAAGATGCTAAATTGTAATCATAAAACAACTTGTAAAGGAAAGCAAAATTTTTATTATTAACAAAATAAATAAATAAAAAAAACAAAATACAAAAGCATTCACGATAGACCAAATAAAAAATTGTGGTAAATTAAGAAAATCCCAATTCTATTCTTTCAATATGGTCTTTGCATACTTATTGACTAATTGACTAATTAATACAAGAGAGTAATATTTCAACCTGCTATACAACTTTCAACGAGATAATAATTACAACTTTAATACTTCTCGTCATCCCTTCTTCGTTCTTTTAGTATACTTTAGATGTCTTCCCTTCACGACCTCTCTATTTCTTTTGACATGTTGATCTTGGCTCTCTCAAGCATGTGGGTGTACCTACAAGGTGCTCTAATAATAAAGTCATAATCGATTTGATTAAGAGATCATTGATGAAAAAAATACTCCACTTATATGTTATTCAGGTAAGGTATTTATATTATTTTTTATTGGGCTTTTACTTTTTGTACTTTATATTTATTGAGTTTATTCTTAATATTTTAGGCTTAACATTTGGGCATTGGTGCAATATTAAGGCTGGTCATTATTTTACATTTTCCTATTTTATAATTAAAGTGTTTTGATCCTTATTAATCACATTGTGTTTGGTAGACCGAGAGTTTCTTGTAGTTATGGCCTCCGGACCTCCCGGTCATATAACATAATGATTTTTATCTGTTCTAGACAAGGGGACTTTTGGACCCTTTTACAAAAATGTGCTTTCAATACACTACCATACATTCACGAACTATATTTTTTGTTTTCTCATTTTTAGAAAATAATACATCCTCGAATAAAAACACATTATATTGTAATAAAATGTTTGTCGATAGGAAATCCTACCCAATGAACATTACAATATCCTGATTTTTGGGTATCACCTTTATCTTCATATAATAGACCTTATTATTAAGTTTTTTTGACAAATCATAAAATAAAATAACAATATTTCAATTATCAATATAAAATTTTTACATGATTTGACTAATGATGAGCATAATTTGATTCAACTGAATACAATTAAAATATATTTCTACACACATAGTTGAAGAATATTGTCACAAAATAATGTGATATTTTTATGTATTATAAATTAGTATTTGTTATAGTTAGAATTATGTGTGGTATTTAGACATTATGATTTGATGTGGTTAGTTTAGTTTTAAATAGTGATTATCATTATTTAGGTTACAATTTAAAGTTTTGTGATTTGATGTACTTAACTACACTCTTTTGGAAAATTTTAGTCTTCATTTTTCTAGATCAATATTTAAATTTATCTTGTTTGAAATCTGTATAATTATTTGAAGTAACACAATGGGAAAGGCACAAAACATGTTGCAATTATCAAAACACAAAATATTACAATGATTGGGTAATAATAGATGTAACAAAAGGACTTTTAAACTAGGCAAAAATAATTTAAAAGAGGAATATATTACACAGTTTATGTGACAACCAATTTAATATGTGCTTTTTTTTATAAAAGTTTTCATGATAGTAATTTAATATGTGCTTCATTTGCATCGGTTATGACATTTTGTTTTTATTTTTTTGCATCAATGGACATGTTACATCAATTTTTAACAATAACCAACATAATAAGTTATATTATTATCTTCTATATTTGTTTTGGTTAAGATTCCTAACATCCTTAATATGTGTATGTGTTGCATGTTTTCGAACTGCTATAGATATATCATACTTATCTATATTAGAATATAAAAAAATAATAAATATTAAAATTTCTTTTCTCTATAGTGATGTAAAAAGACGTAAAAAGTGATTCCTTATTTCAAAGAGTGAAAGGAGAGTATACAATTTTCATGAAAGGGTTAAATATGTTTTTTTTGTCCATGTACTATGTTTTCTTTACGTAATAAACAAATTTTTAGTGTGGACCGTATCGTAATATTGTAAGATTCATACTTGAAATCTATTTCCCATGTAAAAACACTGACAATGACCAATTCCAATAGTTTATTTACTATAATTAAGTACCTAGGAGGTCTAAAGTTTGGACTAGGGATGAAAATACTTTTTCCATGAATGTATAGGGATGAAAAACATATTTAACCCTATTTTAAATAAAATGTAGAAAATATGTTTGCTTTCTTTCAATTAAAAGTATAAGACATTTAGTATGGATAAAGAATAGTTTTCAGAAAAATTGGCTGGAAAATTATGTGAAACAACTAAACAAATCCTAGACTCTTCATATTTCATGCAAGAACATTGTTTGGAAAGGTGTGTGCATCAACCAAACAAGTCATAAACTATTCTTATTCTCTAGTTAGCTTTATTATTTTAATATTTAACATAACTAATACTTTAAATACAAATTTCTAAGAATTCTCTAAATCATTATGAATTTCTTTTTAAAGTATGTTATCATGAATCATATCTCTGAATTTTATAATTTCATATTGTAATTTGCTTATGCAGTGACTGATATTTTTCTTAGAAAGTGGATTTTATCAATTTTCTTGCTACACAAAATACAACCACCATACTAATTTATCTTATAGGGTTCACCATTTCAACGTTTGAGTATTTATAATAATAATAATACTAATAATTATGGTTTTGAATGTAGATAAGAGAAATCATGTGGGGTCGTCTAATACTTTGTGACCTAGTGGAGACTTTTTTTTTCTATTAATTTGTCTTATTGTAACTTAACTTAAAATGTTCATAATATTTTAATTGATAAAACCTTCATTCAGTATTTTACCTTAGTTGTTTCAAGATGCAAAAGTGTAATCATAACGCAACTTGTAAAGGAAAATCAAAATGAAACATTAAAGAGTATTTTTTTTTTTAATTTATCACTGTCGATTACATAAAGTCATATTTATATAAGAAAATGTTTGATGAAGAAAAACTTAACAAGGAAAACGACAAATGCAATCTTCTATGGCATTACACCTTCCACTAGCTAAGTTTCCATGTTTTCTAACACAATCACTGTCACACTTGCTTTCTTGACAATCCTCATTCAAATTCTCATCACACCTTCCTGCTTCTACTACTTTCATTGCTCCTTCATTTTCTACATCACAAATACAATATTCAATACTAAACCACCAATCTCAACTTCATAAATTTATTCATAACAAAAGTGAATTTAAAGGATTAGTAAGCACAAATTAATGAGTAGATCAAACAAGGAAAACAAGACATACCAATCTCAATGGCAAGAACAAGAAGCAGGATCAAAACTGAAGTGATGAGCTTCATGTTAAATGATCTTTGAGTAATGTTAAGTTGGTGACTCTTTCAATACTCCAAAATATTTTATTGATGGGTTGGAGTGAAGTTTTATTGGAATATATATACTAACATTATCACACATATTCATAAAAACAATCAATTTAATTGATTTTTTTAAAAAATAACTATTGCACTCTATTAATCTTAATTATTAATTATTATTTTTTCATATTATTCATTAGTACAAATCATAAATACTCACTGAAAAAAACGTAAAAATACTAATACTAATACTAATATACTAATATATACTAATATATACTAATATACTAATATTACTAATATACTATATACTATACTAATACTAATGCATATACATATATTAGATATAATTGGAAATTTTGGCATATGTTAACACGGTATAATTCATTAACAATGTACATGAACAAACTAATATAAAAAAAAGTAAGACCACAAAAACATTATTAAAAATTATTAAATAAAAATTATTTTTAAAAAATAATAATGAGTCATATATTGAGTAAATTAAATATTATTTAAAAAATAAAAATTTATTAATATATAAAATATTTTTTATTATTAATAAATAGTCTTTAAATTTATATTTAGTTAATTATTAAAATTAAATAGAGTTTATCTTGCTTCACAAATTATTTTATTATTTAATTTTATAATTAAGTTTTGTTATGTATGGAAAAGGGTGACTTAAGTTTTGATACTCTCATTATTGTCAACTTTGTCGTTTGTTATCATAATAAAGATTATTAAAGTACAATTACTATTTAATAAATGTAATTGTTACTACCTTTTGTTGTACATTTTTTTTTCGGAATAAAGATAATTAAGATACAAGTAATATTTAATAAATGTGATCGTTAATATCTTTTTCTACATATTTTATTGAATGTTTCCTTTTATTAATGGAATTTCAAAAAAAAAAATCAGAAAATAATTCCTACTACATAATTTAATCCAAAAAAGTAAAAAAAATGTCAAAATAGAAAGTTGTACATATCCCAATTACGATTAGGTACATTCAGATCAATAACCGCTCATTTAATATAATATTTAAAGGCACATAAAAATCAGATAATAATTGCCCGTTTAATATTATATTATATATTATATTTAAGACACATAAATCGATTATAAGTTACTAGCAGTTATAGGTTACTGTTATAAAATCCATTTATATCTCATGATAACTCAATGTTTTTCTCAATAGACTGAGTCCAACAAGACCTATAAATAGGTGATTATTCTCTTAATAAGGAGACACACACTAAACTCTATTATATACTCTTATTACTCTTAGCTATTTGTAAAGAATTTATAAAGAATAGGTCATATGTGATGATTACTCTTAGTTATTTGTAAAGAATTTATCATTGGTTATCATAATATAAGTTACTCAAGTATTTATCATTGGTTACTTTAATATATATATATATGTATATATATTAATGAATATTTAAGTTTTTAATTGAATATATATGTTAATAAAGTTGTTAATTAAGTAACAAACACCCGTGAATAAAGGTGCACGAGATTCTCTTTTGTTATAGGTGTGTTTCTGAATATTAAAGGTATGTTGTCTCTGGATACTTGAGATTGAAATTATTTACTATTTTGTATGCTCTCACTGACTTAATCGTCGGTCGAAGTGTGATCAACAGGTAGAGCCCCCTCTGTCCCAGCTGAGTGTTATTCCAGTGCACCAAGAGGAGACAAGCTAGAGGCGAAGCTCTCCATTCAGTCCAACCGAAGGTCAACCAACAAGAACAAATTTTATTCAACTCCTTTTCCAAAATTGTCATATATAACAATAGTAATATAATTTAAATTTTGTAACAAAATAAAATACAACTATAATAATAAAGATATAAGAATCAACAATAAACATTTGAAGAAATAATTTTTTATTTTAAAAAGTGATAATAATTTACTTGAACAACAATTTATAAACATAAATAAACATTTATAATGATAATAATTTATATTAACAACAATAATAATTCATTCAAATAATACTGAATTTATTATAAAAATTAAGAAGATACGAGCAACACAAAAAATATAAGACAACTCATTCAATGATTAACACAAGGAGTAATTAGTAATGAAAAATAAAATTTTAAAAATTAAAACAAAAATTAAAAACAAAAAAACAATTAAACTATTCACAATATTTAAAAATTTGTACCAAAAAATTAAAACTATTTTTGGACAATAGAACCAAAAACTGATGACTATTTTACTTGCCTCCACAACCTATTGACTTACATTTCATTCCATCTACTACCCTAACTAGATTCTCTACCCTAGTCAGATTGTCTAACCTTAGACCACCACCATTAGATGATCCCTAAACAACCAACCATATGAGATCATCAACGCTGAATAAAATTTTGTCTTCCATATCCATGGAAGCAATTGTACCATTTCACACACCCTTCAAATCTACTCCAGTTCCATCCACTATTTCAAGGCTTTTTCATCTTAACGGGTTTGCTTCATAATTTACCAAGGTACTGCATGTTTTGGTTAGATGCTCTAGCTGATAGTGTTTCTACATCATTGTGAATGAAAAATCTTGGCTTGTACTGGAGAGGGGATGGTTGGCCACTTTCCTCAAGCTTGACGAAGGAATACTTCTTCTCTCACTTGTACCAAGGTATGATTTAAGTGTGGGAGAGGAAAATTATAAATTAGGATTTGTTTTCATCTTTTTTTTTTCTTTTTTTTTTGCTTTTGTTTTAAAAAATAAAATAAATAAGGTTTTTAGGATCGTCTAATGGATGACATATTTCATAATTCTTGCAAATCTTGGTTTCTTGATCTATGTTGTTTGGATTTCCTTAAAAATTGAAAAATAAGGTGGTTATGAGAAGTTTTGGGTTGAATCTTTTGAGATAGACGGTCTCTGATGAGTTTTTGAGCCTTAATTGATATATCCTTTAATGCTTATTTTATGTGTTTTAACTCATGTTTGTTTATACTATATTACATATCTTATAAAGTCCTCTTGATCTTTGATTGCAAGTTTTTCTATTGTTGTGAATATTATAGTCTTGTTAAGCATATGATAGTGTTTTTCTGCATAAGTGTTGAGTGTAAATACAAACCCTAAACACTTGAGAGTTAAAAAGTGTCTAGTGAAGTTTTGTCAATTTTGATTCAACCTTTGATTTCAATTATAGGAATTTCCTTTCACATTTGTCTTGATTCCTTAATTTCTTGAAATGATATCATGTCTATCATTATTAGACATGATAAGTGTGGGGTATTGGATGATCGCTTGTTTTTTTTTTTTTTACCAGCAATGAGTAAATTAAATAGAAGGGATATTTAAGGAGTATCTAAACCCGTATCTTGTAATCTTGACTATTCTACACCCAAGTAGAAGACTAACTAACTAAATATTTTTCTTAAAAATTCTTTTAATTTGTGAGTTAGCTACTAATTCATCAAAACTTTCTTATACAGAATGAAATTATACAAGTCAAAGTTTTTAGTTTATAAAATCTGCAGAAAACAAACATTTTCTCCGTTCAAAAGACGAAACACTCGTGTTCTATATACACTAAATAGTTTCACTATCTGTCCAATGTGGCTCTTGAAAATACTCCATATTAATTACTTCACAAGCCAATTTGTTTGTCCTTGGCAACGAAGGCCATTTGCTAAGCTAATACTAACATCTCATGAGACATGCTATAATTGTTTATCGAGCTTCTATAAAAAAAAGTGAAGGTTCAAGCACTATAATTTTTTAGACCTTTGTCGTGGTAAGGGGTCAACACCTCTATTTGAAATGGATAATGATATAGGACAACTTCAACTTTTTATATAATGTATACCACCACATTGTATATTTATTTTTATAACTTATCCTATGCAGTTCACAAACGATCATTTTTCAATTGAAATACCTATGAAGTTCTCAAATTATCATTTTTCATTTTAAATAGAAGTGGTAGCTAGTTGTGCTACACAATACCACTCATGAATTTCATATTTTATGCATAGATAAGAAGTGGTTGTTCATGTGGATGTAGGTTGTAGTTGGATACCGAATCACGTTAAATTATGTGTTGTTTATTTTTTACAGTTGATTCGTGATTATGTATGTTACTTCGCGTGCGTTTTTTCTCATCAAATAGTTGATAATCGATTAAGTTGAATACATAATCGATTATGTGTTGTTTTTTGGGAGCATAATCGATTATCTGATGTGTGTAAATATGAGCTTAATTGATTATATTGTAGCATAACCGATTATGTATGTTTTGTAACTAAAAGCATAGTAGATTATGCTTCTAAAACTTTTAGCTACGATTAGGTTATTTTTTAAGACATAAAATAATCGATTATGTTCTTAGTTTTTTTTTCAGATTTTTCAATTTGTGTCTTGCATGATTTTTGCTTTATTTTGTTAATAAAATGTGGATTGTTTTAAGGTGTTTTCAGGCAGAGTTTCTTCTTACTCCCAGTTGTATTCTTGTTTTACTCTTGTCTAGGTATATATATATATATATATATATATATATATATATATATCTATATATATATATATATATATATATATATATATATATATATATA
>Ga0123342_1007339_pt1 | contig 14618 bp, 7 predicted proteins | sample Turbeawhitnodule_FD_89960 | JGI IMG/M metagenome (GOLD analysis project Ga0123342, IMG submission 89960) | Root nodule microbial communities of legume samples collected from Mexico - Turtle bean Mexico white nodule | ecosystem: Host-associated > Plants > Roots > Nodule | place: Mexico: Nepantla...
CAACTAATTCTTTGTTTGTTTTCTTATTGATCAGTGCCAACATCATCACTTCAAACTCTTTTTATTGTTATATTTAGCGAATATTGTACTCGATAATTCACTGTTCCTTGTGGGATCGATATCTGTCCTTAGGGACAATTATTACTTCTAACAAACGCGGTGCACTTGTCTATTAAAGATTCTTATTGGGCAATCTTGTAATATTTACTGCTAGGAGTCTGATGGCGGACTCCGATTGTCAAACTGATGAGTAAGAAATCATAATCTTAAAGAAAAGGCAGAGGAAAGAAAAAAAGAGTTTTTAGAAAGATGATAGTTCTTTTTAAATGAAACCCAAATAACTGAATTTCTATTTATATAACCTTTTTCACTTTAATAATAAAATATTCATGTGTCATTTTAATTGTACCATTTCTACTTTAAGATTAAGTTTCTCGATCCTTACATTTTTAACTGAAATTGTGATTGAAAACACAAATTTTTATTTTTTTAAACTCAAATTGTGCTTAGAAACAATATTTTTTGTTTTTTTTTCATTCAAGTTTTTGGTTTTTTAATTTTATTATTAAATATTTATTTAAATTAAAATAATAATTTAATTAATTACTTAAACTAATTAAATATTTGTTTAAATGATCTAAATTCTATTCAATTACAAATAATTAAATAAAAATTTTCAAAAATAAATTAGTTAATTATTTAAACTTATAAATATTTATTTAAATTATAATAATAAACTATCAAAGTTATATTTAATTATATAATTAAATATAGAAAATTTAAAAATAAATAACATAAAAAATTCAAGATGCATTTGCTTCATAAGTTTAATTTATATACCATTGTTATATATTTAGTGACATTTTATTATAAAAAAATATTATTATTATTTAAATAAATATTTAGTTAGTTGAAGTAATTAATTAATTAGTTTTTTAATTTTGTATTTAACTATTTGTAAATATATTTATTTAAATAATAATAGTAATTTTTTTATAATAAGAGAAAAATAAAATGTTATTGAATATATAATAATGGTATATAAATTAAACTTAAGAAGCAAATGCAGGTTGGAGTTGGATTTGTTATGTTATTTATTTTTAACATTTTATATTTAATTATTTATAATTTATATATTTAATTATTATAATTTAAATTAATATTTAATAAGTGTAATTAATTAATTAATTAATTTTTAAAATTGTGTATTTAACTATTTGTAATTGAATATAATTTAGATATTTTATTATTATAATTTAAAAAATATTTAATTAGTTTAAGTAATTAATTAACCCATTATAATTTGAAAACTATTTAAGAATAAAATAATAAAATTTGAAAACCAAAATAATTTTTAAAATTTATTAAGACGAAAAAAATTAAAAAATTAAAGAAAATCAGAAATCGTGTTTCTAATCACTTTAAGTTAAAAAAGAATTAAAAGAATCAAAAGTTATAATTTAAAATTGTCTTCGAATACATGACTTATCAATTTTTATAATCTTATAAAAAAAATATCAATTTTTATAAAAAAAAAAAAATCTATAAATTTACCGAGAGATGAACCATGACTATATTTTAAAAAACAAAAAAAGTGATAGATAGAAATTTACGTAATCAATTATATTATGTCGATATTATTTTATTAATAGTTAGATTTTTTAATATAACAATAAAATAGTAATAAAATATTAAAATAATATAAACTAAACTAAATATTAATAAATATTTTTTTTTAACTTTGAACTCATTTTTTTATCTAGATTAAATAATTTTACTTCTCACTTATTTTTATTCCTTTATTTAATTTTTGGCATTAAACTCATTCTTATTTTATTTTATCTATATCAAATAAATTTACTTTTCACTTATTTTTATTCTTTTATTTAATTTTTGCCTATGTAAATCTCAACCCATTAAAAATAGAGTAAAGTTGTGTTTGGATTGAAGAGTGGAAGTGTGAGGATTTGAGAGAAAATTATAAAAATAATGTGTTTAGATTGAGTTATGTTAAAGTGGATTTGTGATAAAAAATATATATTAAAGTTGGTGAGTGATGTGATATTGTAAATGTACTTTTATATTGCTTTAGAATTCAAAATGTAAGATTATAAATTTATCACTGTCTTTAAAAAAAAGAATAATCAAATATAAGGTATTTTTATGTAGATGAATTTAAATTATTAGTATTATAATCAGATATTTTGTATTAAATATAAATAATAATATTATATTTATATTTATAATTATAATTATATAATTTATTTATTATAAATAACTATATATTTTTATATTAATTTTATTTTATTATAAATTATTATTGTTTTATTTTCTTAAAATATTTGTGTTAATTAAATTTATTAATAATTAATATTTGTAATGAAGTTTATTTTTTATTAATGAAAATATAAAAATATGTGAACTTTAAAATAAAAAAAAAAAAAATTCAATGATGAGTGTGATTCTTTTGATCTCATTCTAAAAGAAAAAGAGATATACTGGTCATATTTTTATCCTTGCTTACTCTTCTCCATAAAACCAAATAAATAATATATCTTCACAAACAAAGAAATTTTTTTGATAATCGACACAAATAGTAAGATAATTAGGACCACAAATTGAATTTGGACAAAACCATCACCTAACCTTGTTAAAAAAAATGAGAAATTAAGTGGGATGTTTGCATTAAAAACTTGTACAAAACTCACACGCAAGCACGAAATTAATTTAATTGAGTTTATTGAAATAATAAAAGATAATTTAATGTGCATGTGTTGGTGAGAATAAGCTACTTAATCATCACATCCAATCAAGACATACAATCCAGGGGACAGTGATACCATGAAATTTAAGACTCATTAACTTTTTTGTTTGAAATACATAAAAGTATGTTTTGCATTAATTATTGTTTAATTTGATTTAAAAGAAAACTTTTATTTGACAACTACACAAGACATTAGTATATAATTTTTCCAAATTTTGTCAACTCGTCGTAAATAAATTTATATTTTAATAAAAATTCTATTTTTAACAATTATAGTCTAAAACAATTTAGTATTAGATTTTAAAGATATCATATCTCTTAATTAAAATAACTTTTGCCTGAGAGGGTTGATTTTGGAGCATGCTTTCAAAACCCATGCTGCTGTCTTTTATATACCTAAACGGCCACCGCAAATTGTTTTCTGCGCAAGTCAAGATTGCGCATCACATGTTTTGATTTTGAATTCTTCGACACTTTCTTCTTAACGTTTCTTATCTTAATAATTGAATTGATCAAAAATATTAAATATAGAAAAAGAGTACTTCTAGCCTTCTTCGTATTTATTTAATCAACTTCTATATGTGAGACTTTTGTTTTTATTTGATGATCTTTTTATTTTGTAGTAATAGGGGTGGAAGTATAGGTTATTTTATAGATTATACGAAAGTGGACTATATATTTTGGGGGTCCGATAGCGGCCGATAGCGGGTGGCACGATAGGCCCAACACAAACACTTGTTAGGATAGACTCGAAATGACTCTGATACCATATTACGAAAGTGGACTTTAAGTCTAACTCAATCCCATAAAACCGGCTCATAGGGTTGAGGTTTGCACCCACTTATATACAATGAAAGGCTTTAATTTCTAGTCGATGTGAAATCTCCATCATATATCGGTATAAAATCTGGTGAGTAGAATATTACATTCAAGTTGTGATTCTACTATTACATATTGCTGTTTATAGTCTTGCTACTGGTTATTCCATAGACAATTCTCTTTCTGCTTGTTGACTTGTCAAACCATCTTCTTGGACTTGACTTGTAACATCTGGGAACCTTGCACGCTGTTTCCTCATAATGACAGTGATTTTTTTTTTCATGTTGACCAAGCTGCCAAGTATTTTCTTTTATGAAAAAGTTAAAATCTTTCCATGAATGTCTATTTTTATTCCGGAGATCCCATAGTTAAGAAGATTACAAGAAATTGAAATTTGTTTTATTGTTGCAAAAACTGAGAAGGGAGCTTGCGAAACTGGTTTTTTTGTTTTCATTACGTATCCGTAGTAGAAACGTAAGCGTATCCTGTTTGAACACATCAATAGTCCCGAAGTCCAGAGCAACTTAGTGTTGCTCAGGACTACCTTTGCTTTTTTCTATCAGTTTTCTGGATTGAGGGTCGTTAAAACTCTTGAAGGTAAGCGTAGTTAGAGTTATATTTTGGAGTTTTTCTTTTACTTTCAAAGCGTTTTTACCGTACTTACTGTGGCGTATTATCAGTTTCCAGCCTGTCAAATATCGACTCATAAAAGGCAGCACAGTTTTTCAGGCTTTCTTGTTTCAGGGATGGAGGGAAAAAGAAGGTGGACGGGAATCCAGTTGTGAGGTTGGACTAAGTGTGACGAAGTTTCTTGTTGGAGTGGCTGCAAACAAACATGTCTTTTACAGCTTCAACATGGCTCACGTCCCTCTCGTGTTCATTCAATGAAACTCCAAATCTGCCTCACTGGCTGAGATTCATTTTCCTTTCTCCATGCCCTCAGAGGGTTCTTTTGTCTGGTGTTGACGTTCTACTTTTGTTGACCCTCTTTGTGTTTGCGCTTGTAAAGCTCTATTCTAGGTTCACTTCCAATGGCAACGCTAACTCACAACTTGATAAACCACTTATCAGAAACAACAGAGTTTCTGTTAGGACAACCGCATGGTTTAAGTTAACTCTAACTGCAACTGCTGTTTTGACAATATTGTACACGGTGGCTTGCATTCTAGTGTTTGTCAGTTCCACCAAGGAGCCCTGGAAGCAAACTGATGGGTTGTTTTGGTTACTTCAGGCCATAACACAACTAGTCCTTGTAGTCTTGATCATCCATGAGAAAAGATTTGAAGCCGTTGCTCACCCTTTGTCCCTCAGAATATACTGGATTGCCAATTTCATTGTGGTTTCTCTGTTCACTGCTTCCGGGATCATTCGTTTGGTCTCTGTGGGAGTGGAAGATGGGAAACACTTCAGCTTCATGGTTGATGACACGGTTTCTTTCATTTCTTTACCTTTGTCGCTTTTTCTGCTCTTTGTTGCGGTTAAAGGGTTCACCGGGATTGTGTCTGGCGAAGAAACACAACCCCTTGTTGATGAGGAATCAAAACTATATGAGAAGTCCTACGTTACTGGCTTTGCTTCAGCTTCTGCAATATCCAAGGCCTTTTGGATTTGGATAAACCCGTTGTTGAGCAAAGGGTACAAGTCACCTTTGAAGATTGATGAAATTCCATCCCTTTCATCTCAGCATAGAGCTGAGAGGATGTCCGTAATCTTTGAATCAAAGTGGCCTAAATCAGATGAGAGGTCGAAGCACCCGGTTCGAACAACGTTGCTTCGGTGTTTCTGGAAGGAGATAGCCTTCACAGCCTTCCTTGCTGTTGTTAGGCTATCTGTGATGTTCGTAGGGCCGGTTCTCATTCAAAGTTTTGTTGATTTTACAGCAGGAAAAAGTAGCTCTGTGTACGAAGGGTACTACCTCGTGTTGATTCTCCTGTGTGCCAAATTTGTAGAAGTTTTGACAACTCACCACTTCAACTTCAACTCTCAGAAGCTTGGGATGCTTATTAGATGTACCCTCATCACTTCTTTGTACAAGAAGGGGCTCAGGCTAACGGGTTCCGCGAGGCAGGATCATGGTGTTGGGCCTATTGTCAATTACATGGCTGTTGATGCTCAACAACTCTCTGATATGATGCTCCAGTTACATGCTGTGTGGATGATGCCATTTCAAGTTGGCATTGGTCTGTTTTTGCTGTACAATTGTCTGGGAGCCTCGGTGATTACGGCTATGGTTGGACTTCTTGGTGTCATTGCATTTGCTGTGGTGGCTACTAGAAAGAACAAGCGTTACCAGTTTAATTCCATGATGTGTCGTGATTCAAGGATGAAGGCAGTGAATGAGTTGCTTAATTACATGCGTGTCATCAAGTTCCAAGCATGGGAAGAGCATTTCAATGGGAGAATTTTGGATTTCCGCAAGTCTGAGTTTGACTGGCTTTCCAAGTTTATGAACTCAATCTGTAGCGTTATTATTGTGTTGTGGAGCACCCCATTGTTGATATCAACTGTCACGTTTGGTACCGCGCTCTTTCTTGGAGTTCGACTTGATGCAGGCACGGTTTTCACCACCACAACTGTCTTTAAGATCCTGCAGGAACCTATTCGGACCTTTCCTCAGAGTATGATATCTCTTTCACAAGCGCTAGTATCTCTTGGGAGGTTAGATAGGTACATGTCTAGCAGGGAATTGTTAGATGATTCGGTTGAGAGAGAGGAAGGGTGTGGTGGACGCACTGCTGTGCAGGTCAGAGACGGAACCTTTAGCTGGGATGATGATGGCCAGCTGCAAGACTTGAAAAATATTAATTTGGAGATTAATAAGGGGGAGCTTACAGCAATTGTTGGGACTGTGGGGTCGGGGAAATCTTCACTCCTTGCTTCAATTCTTGGTGAGATGCACAAAAATTCTGGGAAGGTATGTATTTTTTTTTTGTTTAGAAATGAGGAGTTTGTTTTATTTACCATGCACTCACTATGTTCGGTTCTGATTATATGTTTTGGTGGCAGATTCAAGTTAGTGGGAGTATTGCTTATGTTGCACAAACATCTTGGATTCAAAATGGGACCATCGAGGAAAACATTCTCTTTGGCTTACCAATGAACAGGCAGAAGTACAATGAAGTGATCAGAGTTTGTAGCTTGGAGAAAGATTTGGAAATGATGGAGTACGGTGACCAGACAGAGATTGGAGAGCGTGGCATCAACCTAAGTGGGGGTCAGAAGCAGCGCATACAGCTTGCCAGGGCTGTATATCAAGATTCTGATATATATCTGCTTGATGATGTGTTCAGTGCTGTGGATGCACATACTGGCACTGAAATATTCAAGGTGATTAATCTAATATCTGTTACTGTTTCCTACTCCCAGCATTCTATAACTTAGACTAATTCATGTTTTCTGGACCATTGCCAAGTGCTAGTTTGTTGCTGCTACAAGTCAATTTTGTGAATCGTATAATAAAAAAAAAATGTGCTATTCAGTTTGTTGTTATTGATTTTTGGTGGTTTGAAATTAGCTCCTAGCCAAATGTTTTTGAGACAATATACTGAAAATGACGCCATATTTACAATAATATAATTTTATACAGGAATGTGTGAGGGGGTCTCTTAAAGGCAAGACCATTATTCTTGTAACACACCAAGTAGACTTCCTACATAATGTGGATCTTATAGTGGTAAGTCTTTTTTGTAATCCTTTAATGTTTTGTCCCATTCAATTTCCAATTTAACTTAGTGAGTGCGATTCTAAAGTTCTAATACACATGTTTGCTGGGTCAAAAGGTGATGAGGGATGGAACGATAGTACAATCAGGGAAGTACAGTGATCTACTTGCTTCTGGAATGGATTTTAGTGCTCTTGTTGCAGCACATGAGGCATCTATGGAACTAGTGGAGCAAGGTGCGGACGTGTCTGAGGAAAATATGAACCAACCAATGAAATCACCAAATACAGCTTCTAATAATGGACAGGCCAACGGTGAAAGCAATTCGCTTGACCAGCCCAAGTCAGAGAATGAAGGTTCTAAACTCATCAAAGAAGAGGAAAGAGAAACTGGGAAAGTTAGCTTTCGTATCTATAAACTCTACTGCACTGAGGCTTTTGGTTGGTGGGGCATTGGAGGAGTAATCTTTCTTTCTGTGTTGTGGCAAGCATCTATGATGGCGAGTGATTATTGGCTGGCTTATGAAACATCAGAAGAGCGTGCTCAGTTCTTCAATCCTTCTGTGTTTATTTCTATCTACGCAATTATTGCTGTAGTTTCAGTTTTTTTGATTGTGCTAAGATCCTACTCTGTCATGGTCCTCGGGTTAAAGACAGCACAGATTTTCTTCTCTCAAATTCTCCACAGCATCCTGCATGCTCCCATGTCTTTCTTTGACACTACTCCATCCGGGAGAATTCTAAGCAGAGTAAGAATTCGAAGCCTCAAGCATTCTAAAGAAAAAAATTAACTTCTCAGTGAATTAAAATTAGTTTATGCATAAAATAATTTGCAGACATTATTATATCATATTACTGTCACGTTCACATATGTATAACGAGTTGTATTTTCTTAAACTTTGACAGGCATCCACTGATCAGACCAATGTTGATGTCTTTATCCCCTTGTTCCTGAATTTTGTGGTAGCCATGTACATCACAGTGATCAGCATCTTCATAATCACGTGTCAAAATTCTTGGCCAACAGCCTTCTTGTTAATTCCTCTTGCTTGGTTAAACGTTTGGTACCGGGTATGTGTATGGTGTTTCTTTCTGTTCGTCCAAAGTATTGCTGTCATTTTACTATTTAAAGAATGAAGCGTCGCATGCATGTTAGATTATCAATCAATGTGGATATTCTAAACTTTGTGCCTGGAAACAAAAGTAAATGTGCTTGCTATGAATGAGTTCTCAATGCAACTATTAAAGTAATTGAGTATTTCTCAGAGCTAAACACATGTCATGGAATATATGTTAACAATTGATGTGTTTGATTTTTCCATTTTTGGTTTTGCAGGGATATTTTCTTGCTTCATCTCGTGAGTTAACTCGTCTGGATTCAATTACAAAAGCGCCTGTCATTCACCATTTCTCTGAAAGCATTTCGGGGGTCATGACAATCCGCGCATTCAGAAAGCAGCAGGAGTTTTGCGTAGAAAACATTAAACGGGTGAATTCCAATTTGCGAATGGATTTCCACAACTTCAGTTCCAATGCGTGGTTGGGTTTCCGCTTAGAATTGCTTGGAAGCATAGTTTTTTGCTTCTCCGCCATGTTCATGATCATGTTACCCAGCAACATCATAAAGCCAGGTAAACAAACTCACTATAAAATGATTCGTACACAAGGTTAGATTCTAGAGCAAACGTGGAGTTACATAGAGGGAGTAGATGAAAGTGTTGTTGCTTTCCGTTTACTTGGAAACCGTGTAGTGGATTGGTTATACGTAAAATAAGGAAAATAACAACATCACTGTCCGCATACGACAGAAACACATCCAACTAAATATATGAAGAAAACACCAGAAGTTACAACTTTTTTTAAAGAAAAAGAATTTGGCCGTCACCCTATCCCACTTCCATACCTGCTAAATTTGTATTTTAAGCTCAAATTATTTAGTCTATTTAGCAATCACAACATACCCTTCGAGCACGTCTCTAGCAGAATATTCTATTTGTGCAAAGTGTCTAAAAGGTAAGACAAAATATAGAGACAAGATGATTTCAAGATGGTGCTCCTTTGAATTTAAAACTCCTCTTTGCCTCAATAATTGAAGACATCTAATTTATTTCTTAAAGCTTTAAATTTAACTTTTGTTAAAATATATACGATTTGACTTTATCTTTTTCTTCCTTTACCTCCATTCCAAAACGAGTACATTAAATCAGGATTTGTCATCTCAAAAATTTGGAGCATTTCACCTTTGAACTCCATCATTAATTTTTCATTAGTGCCAAGTCTTTGGAGCCTATTTAAGACCATAGAAGGCGTTCTTTAGCTTGTAAACCTTGTCTTCTTGTCCCTTGATTTGAAATCCGTTTGGTTGCCTTCACAAATATCTCCTCTTACAAATAACCATTTAAAAATGCTGATTTTACATCTAAATGATAAATTTTTAAACCTTTGTGTGCATCCAAAGCAAGCACCATTCTGATTGTATCAAGGCATGCAACAAGAACAAATGTTTCTCAAAAATTTACTACAAACACTTAAGCATAACCTTTCACCACCAATCTAACATTGTGTTAATTTATAGAACCATTTGCATTTAGTTTAGTTCTATAAACCCATTTCACTCCTATGGATTGTGTGTTGAGTTCATCCACTAGCTCCTATGTGTCATTTTTTTTCAATCATCTTTAGTTTTCCCTTCATATCATTAATCCAATTTTCATCATTTTCAACTTCTATAAATTCAGCAGGTTCAAAACAGCCACATTACATTTTTGATAAATATCAATAGAGATCTTGTCCTGTGATAAATTTCATCAACTTCATCATCAAAGAGTTGTGGATTCTGGAAGTTGCTTTCTTAGTAGTTCCTTCCAATTCTGTTGCTGATCTTTACATCTCTACTTAAAAGATTTTTTTCATTTTGTGGTTGGATTGGAAAATTCTATAAGCTTTAGACATGCTAGTGTATCTAATGAAAACTCCTAGTTGAGCCCTTTTTGTCAAGCTTTTTAACCGGTGGAACATAAGAAAAACAAACACTTTTTTTAAAGAAAACGAATTCCACCTGTTACCCAACAAAAAGAATTTGGCCGTTACCCTATCCCACTTCCATACCTTGCTAAGTTCAAATTATTTAGTCTATTTAGCAATCACAGCATACCCTTCCAATAAGTCTCTCCTTTGAATTATTATTCAACTATTGTTACATGCATTGTGTTTCGTAGTTACATTACATGTCGTACGCTACATGTTGGACTAGAATATGTTGAAAAGCAAAGCAATGGTATTTATACTGCAGTCAAATTTGTATTGTGATAAACAAGTGATTGGGTTGTTGTGATTGATGCAGAGAATGTTGGTTTGTCGCTCTCATATGGGTTATCATTAAACTCCGTGATGTTCTGGGCCATATACATGAGCTGTTTCATTGAAAACAAATTGGTATCTGTTGAGAGGATCAAACAGTTCACAAATATTCCATCGGAAGCAACATGGAGAAATAAGGATCGCGTGCCTCCTGCAAATTGGCCCGGTCAAGGCAATGTTGATATCAAAGACTTGCAGGTATCTACAATAAAACCAAATTCATTCTGATTATTTCTTGTGGTAAAATTAATTATGCATTACAGTTGCAATGATAAGTTTAACTAAAAGTATATATGGAAATGACATAATGATTATAAAGGTATTTATTTTGTCTTATTTAAAAGTTTATCCAGACTGAACTTTATTGATGCCTCTATGAGTCTGCTAAAGCCTAGAATATAAAAAATAGAGGCGTTCGTATATTTAAAGCTTAATAGATATTTGCAAAACAAGTTATTGGTGTAAAAATCTATGTAACCTTGCAGCTATCCTTGACAATAGTCACAGTGATGTATTTTTCATTATCTATGTATGCTTTGAGCCAAATGATGTTGAACAATTCATGAATAATCTGATATTGTTGTTGTAATACGCTTTGAGCAACAAATTATTTCCTTGAGGTAATCACTTAAACTTGTGGGAAACAGGTCAGATATCGTCCAAACACCCCTTTGGTTCTTAAAGGCATTACCTTAAGCATCAATGGAGGAGAAAAAGTTGGTGTTGTTGGTCGAACAGGAAGTGGAAAATCAACTTTGATTCAAGTTTTCTTCAGGCTGGTGGAACCTACAGGAGGAAAAATAATCATTGACGGCATTGACATATCTATCTTGGGACTTCATGATCTTAGATCACGGTTTGGTATCATCCCTCAAGAGCCTGTTCTTTTTGAAGGAACAGTTAGAAGTAACATTGATCCGACTGGACAATATACAGACGAAGAGATATGGAAGGTAAAAATAAAAATACCCTCAAACCCATTTAATTTTATGCTTTGCTTAATTGATTTAATAGATAAAGTTTGTGCCATCGTTAGCCTACTCTCATCACTTCTTATTTACTGTTGCAGAGTTTGGAACGTTGTCAACTAAAAGAAACAGTGGCTTCCAAGCCTGAGAAGCTTGACTCTTCAGGTTTTAAACATTCCTACGCCAGTTTCATTAAGCTATTTCTTTTTCACTTGCATACCATTTTTTCCCCTTACTAATGACAATGCTACTTGACTTTATAGTGGTTGATAATGGAGATAACTGGAGTGTGGGGCAGAGGCAGTTGCTTTGTTTGGGAAGGGTTATGCTTAAGCAAAGTAGATTGTTGTTTATGGATGAGGCAACAGCTTCTGTTGATTCTCAAACCGATGCTGTGATTCAAAAGATCATCCGAGAGGACTTTGCAGCACGTACCATCATCAGCATTGCTCATAGAATACCAACAGTAATGGACTGTGATAGAATTCTAGTTGTAGATGCAGGTATGATACATATTCTCATGTTTCTTCTCTTATCTACACTATTTGTAGGCTAAGTTATGCTTATTTTTGCATTAATAGGGAAGGCAAAAGAATTTGACTCACCAGCCAACTTGCTCCAAAGGCCATCACTCTTTGTGGCTTTAGTTCAAGAGTATGCCAATCGCTCAAGTGGCCTATAAGAAACTTTCAATGGTCACTGCTACAAGACAATAGCAGAAAACCATACATAGCCGAAGCCTATTAATTTTGATTGATATTCCTATCTATGTGAAAGAACAGAAGGCATTTGCCGTGGACGTAGAAAACAAAGTGTTGATACACAATTACCGTCTCGAATAATTTATATTATGACAAGTGGAGTTGCCTAAAGTAGATCTAATGTTGTATACAACCATTGTAGCAGTGTCTATAATAATAAATACACAAATAAAGCGGGAGTGTAATGAGAAACATGGTTTAAAGCATAGTTTACATACATAAGTACAACTATTATATAAATATTCAGTGATAATGTGAAAATAGAATGATCATTTATAACACTCAAATTTCAAAGGTCCACTACACGATAAATACCTATAGTATTTCTTCATTGGTGTATTACTCAACATTCTCTACATAAAGCTAGATTAAAAAGAGATATATTAAGGAATTAATATATCTCTAAGACAGTGTGATTGGGTTAAGACTGTATGTTGTTATATTATTACAAATAAAATGAATTCATTTTATAAGTTTATCATACATGTGAGTATCGTACCTTAACGTAAGGAGAATATGACATTTTTGTGCTTTTCAGAAATTGAGTTCTTAAAATCAAGCTCTGAGTTTACTTAAGCAAATGTGATTACATGATTGAGAACTAAATTTTGGATGTGTAAAACATGATCATTGTTTTACTGACTTTTATGGGTTCTTAGCCATGCTTAGTCACGATCTAATACTGTTTCCATCTTATACAGTTTGTATAAGGAACTGATTTAACCAATCTATCTATTGATTTAACCAAAATATCAAACCTTGTTAAACAATGTATTATATTTCTAGTAAACATGAAGTTTTCAACTTTCACTGGCACATACAAGCATGACCTTTGGATTACTTTCATGTGTCAACCTCAACCCATGACTCTCCAATAATACTTAGTTTAACTAAGATTTAACCTTACTATACCAAATCTAATTACATGATTGAACACTAAATTTTGGATGTGTAAAACACGACCTTTGTTTTACTAACTTCTAAGGATCCTTGGTCATGTCCAATCATGCTTTTATATTGTTCTCATCTGAAACCATTAGTAGTATCATAGTGAACTAGTTTCACCAACCTCTCTATTGAGTTAACAAAAATCTTCAACCTTGTTAACAAATATTTTCTATTTTTGATAAACATAATTGTTTATAATTGAATCATTATTCTTTGGCACACACATACACGACCTTCGCATTATTGTCATATGTCAATTCAACTCATGTGACTCTCTAATCCCAGTTTAACCAATGACTGAGCTTACTTAACCAAATGTTATTACATGATTAAGAACTAAAATTTGGACGCTTAAAACATAACATTTGCTTTACTAACCTTTATGGGTCCTTAGCCATGTCTAGTCATGTTCTTATATCGTTCTCATATGATACAATTCGTAGTGTCATAAGCTTAACCAACCAGTATACTGATTTAATCACAATCTTCAACAATGTTAACCAATGTATTCTATTTCTGATAAACATGAAGTTTTCTACTTTCACCATTCTTCCTGGACACATACAAGCATGACCTTTGCATTAGTACCATGTGTCAATCCAAACCTATGTGGCTCCCCAATACCAGTTTAACCAAACTCTGACCTTACTACATCAAATCTAATTACAAGATTGAGCCATAAATTTTGGGCATGTAAAACATGACCTTTGCTTTACTGACATCTGAAAATTCTTAGCCATGCCTAACTATGCTCTGATATTGTTCCCATCTAACAATTTCCAATATCATAGAAAATTGGTTTAACCAACCTCTCTACTAAGTTAACCAAAATCTTCAACCTTGTTAACCAATATTTTATATTTTTGATAAACATGAAGTTTTCTTCTTGAACCATTCTCGAACCTATATGGCTCTAAGCTTACTTAACCAAATCTAGTTACATGATCGAGCACTAAATCTTGGACGTGTAAAACATGACATTTGCTTTATTGACTTCCTTGGGTCATTAGCCATGCCTAGTTATGATCTTATATTGTTCCAATTTTATATAATTTGTAGTATCATAGTTGTACCGGTACGAGGAGAGGTCGGGAACCACCCGACTGCTCGATGCCGTGTCAGCCTGACCGAGACCAAGGGAACCTAACCAAAACCTTAGAAGACTTGGCCGACCGGCCGGTGGCCGAAACCTTTGGAGACTTGGCCGGATGGCCGAGACCCCTTGAAGACTTAGCCGAGCAACCGAGACCGTTGAAGACTCAACTGAGACGGCCGAAGGACACGAGTATTTGGCCGATGGCCGGCCCTCACCATGAGGATTTGGCCGATGGCCGAACC
>Ga0123342_1007340_pt1 | contig 14614 bp, 8 predicted proteins | sample Turbeawhitnodule_FD_89960 | JGI IMG/M metagenome (GOLD analysis project Ga0123342, IMG submission 89960) | Root nodule microbial communities of legume samples collected from Mexico - Turtle bean Mexico white nodule | ecosystem: Host-associated > Plants > Roots > Nodule | place: Mexico: Nepantla...
GATACACATTAAAGAAATGGATTGGATGACCATTGCTCATCTACAGTATGACGGTCTTAAGTTAACCCCTGGGACGATCCCTGAGGAACTGAATTTTGATCGAGCACTAGCATTATCGTCCATAATTCGTGAAGATGTTGAAGGTGAAAATCTAAAAAATGTCGGTAGTCTGAAAATCAATGACCGACTTGCATTACACATGGGTGCTTATCTTGTGCCCTCGTGGAAGCAACTTTGCACAACTACTGAATGGAGATATTTTCATGTTGTGGTTAATAAAAAATAATGTACGCATTAATTGGCCTCATTACATCATGCAACACGTCATCAAATGTCGGGATAACAAGATGCCTCTCCCATATGCAAATTTGATAACAAGGATCTTGCAGGTGTATGGCTTCGACTTATCGAATGAACAAGCAATAATGCTAGGCTGGAATCATTACTTTGGGAAAAAAGTATGACAAAATTAAATATCTTCCAGGTCAATGGCGTATGGCAACTTGGTAGACCTCACCATGCACACGAAGAAGATGATGAAGAGGATGAATTGCCAGCACAAGATGTTGAAGGTGGTCAACCTGAGGCGACAATCCCCAATCAAACCAAATTGTTAACTCAAATTTTGTCCGGCATACAAAACATGAATACCCTAATTGACACGGTTGATCAAAGGATGGACCGAATTGAGGATACTCTGAATGACATTCGACGTCATCAAGGTCATTGATTGTGTTATCATTATGTTATTATCATTTTTATTTTTATTTCTAATTTTCATGTTGAACATTAATGAATTGTTATTGTTATATTTGACATTGACCATTGTCAATTTGTTATTTAATATTAAGGTTTTATGCTACTTTTCATGCTACTTATTTACATAATCATATTGTTTTTAATGCAACTTTTTTACCATTTTATTTCTATTATGCATAAATCATATTTGTGTCCTTAAACCCAAATACGGAACTTCGACAACATTGGTTAAGTGCCATTCAATGTCTGCGTATCAGAACACGTCGTCATCTAGTTGTACTGGTTGTAGTGAAAAAAACGTGGTACTTTTACCCATGCTACTAGGAGCACAGGTGCCTTCGTTGCTCCTATTTGTGATTGTGGACAATTTGCTGTTTTGATAATAGCGACAAAGAAAAAAATGCTGGAAATTTTTTTTGGGGTTGTCCCAACTACAAGGTAAAATTTATTCAATTAGGTTTGATACAAACTTAAGAATGTTATTTTAAACTTATTCATTGTTCAATTTTATTGTTTTCTTGAAAACAGATTAGAAGTGACATGGTTCTAGGCTATAATTTTTTCAAATGGTGAATTGAAGATGTTGCCGATGAAAAAGATGCAATTATTATCATATAACAGAATAAAATATGTCTTCTAGAAAACCGTTTGAAGGTTTCCACAAGAGGGATTAAAATGTTATTACTGGGGATGTCTTTTCTTTTTCTAATTAACATTATGTTCTTTATTTTGACATAATTTCAAAATTACAAACAAATTAACACGTCTTTATATCTCTTTCCGGATTAAATGTAATGACTTTATATTATATATTTTGACAACTACTTAATATTCATGTTATATTCTAAATATTTTTTTTTAATATATTCATTTTGTTATTCATAATAATAAAAATCATTATTAAAATTAATTTTATATATATTTATACATATATAACATAACATAATTTAAATTTTTTTATATAATATTATAATTATGTAAATAAATTCAGTTAAGTAAAAAATAAAATAAAATAAATAAAATGTTAAATAATCAAATTATACTTAAATTTAAAATTATAATTCATAATTTATTTTAATTTTACATCTTTTTATTTATAAATAAAACTTAAAATTATTTTAATTAACTAAAATATGAAAAATGATTCATCATTATTTATTCTTCTTTTATATACAAAGGTAAATTTGTAATCTTACAAATTTTACTATTCAAAATAATTTATAATATTCTTACGATCATTACATCAATCACAAATTTCAATAAACTTTCTTCACATATCTACTCTAACATATTCTAATCCAAACAACCTCAACTTTTTTCACACTTCTACTCCCTCACACTTAACTTTCCACTCTCCATTAATCTCTAATCCAAATAAAGCCTAAACTAAGTGCAATGACCTTTTTTTATCTTTTTTACGAATTTTTGGTTAACCAAAAATAGGGAATGGGCGAAATGAACTAGGGCCAGAGTGCGCGGAGGAAGAAAGGAGAGAAAGGCGCGTTTGGTTGGTTGAGTCGTCACCACCGCGAACTAGCATGTGGAGGTTAAGGTCACCTCGAATCTCTTATCTCGTGAGTCTCTCTTTCTCTCTTTATCTCTTCGCTTTTCGGAATCGCCTCCAATTTCCTTAGTGTGATTTGGTTCGTCAGGTTGGTAGATTGAGTCAAATTGAAATAACTGATGTGAAGGTTCAACACCATCGTTGCTGTCAAACTCAAGTCTCGCCTCCTCGATCGAGTTTGCAACAGGTTTGTATCTGTTCATCGTTCATTGTTAGTTACCGTTATATGAATCCTATTAACTTCCCTCCCTCGCAGACAAAATATGATCCTCCTGACACCATAGTTCCGAGGACTTATATTGGGGAAAACGTCTCCAGAAAAGATAAGACCAAATATCTTTACTCTACAGTAAGTATACTGATGATAATAGTTGTGTGGCTTGGTCCATAAATATATATTAGTATTTTGAAGGTTTAAACCTGGTGAGTGACACTGAATTTGTTTTGTTTAATAATAATAATAATGCAGCTTCTTGAACTCAACGACAGTAAGGAGGCTGTTTATGGTGCTCTTGATGCGTGGATTGCGTGGGAGCAAAACTTCCCAATTGCCTCATTGAAAACAATATTGAATTCTCTTGAAAAAGAACAGCAGTGGCATAGGGTTGTGCAGGTAGCACTGCTATCTACTTTCTCTTCTTCTTCATGCATTATCTTTGTCAATATGAACCATGACTAATAGTAGTTCAAGTTGCACTTTGATATCAGATTAATTAATCTGTGTGAAACAGTCATTTTAACGTATGAGAAAACTGTAATTCATTTACCATTTTATTTTATTTCTTCTATAAGTCTTTATTGAGAAGTTTTGTCCAAACAAGACCTATGTGCCGTTCTTTTCTTGTGGTTTTGTTGGTTATTTGGTAAAAAAAGCATAGCATGCTATGAAGTTTATCAATTTTGTAAAGTTCACTTAAATATTATATGACCAGCAATTTCTTTGTGTTTGTAGAAGATTTCTGTAGTCGGATTCTTTTAGTATTCAATTTATCCATGTTGCTTTCTTTCTTTTATTGATAAAGTTATAATTTTATGTAGTTTATATTTGATTTTAGTATGATCTGTAAGCATGTTAGTTAAGGATTTGTTGTGAATTTTGAGTCAATAAATATGTCTGGGAGTACTTTTAACATTTGGGAGAAAAGGAAAGGTGCCAGGGTTGAATTTTAGTTTACCTCGGTAGTACTGTTAGTAAATTACTCGGGTTGTTTAATATCCTATCCAAGGTAATTAAATGGATGCTGAGCAAAGGGCAGGGGACGACAATGGGAACGTATGGTCAATTGATACGAGCTTTAGATATGGACCATAGAGTGGAAGAAGCACAAAAATTCTGGGAAATGAAAATTGGTTCTGATCTGCATTCAGTTCCTTGGCAATTATGTCATCTCATGATATCTGTATATTACCGAAACAACATGCTGGAAGATCTTGTTAAGGTAAGATTTCGTTATTTATGACATTTCTTATGTTTCCGATAAGTGATATATCACTTGTATAAATTTTCAATGTGTTTCTTCTCTTGGCAGTTTGATACTTCTTAACATTCTTCCCTCAGAGTGGAATTGGGAAATTTTGTTTTTTGATAGATTTCATTCCAATGGCGTTGATTAACGTGCAATATGTTCCCTTCTAAAATGTCCGCGATTTTGTTTTATACTTGATTTTTTTTATGGGATAAATCTCAGAGTAGCAAGGGAGACATAAATGATCTTCATTCATTGAAAAGGGTTATAAGCTATAACTGACGAGAGCTTAAATAATACAGAATTATCATTTGCAGTATCCACTCAATTTTAGTGACTGGTAACCTTTATTTGAAGTTTTATTTGTTGCATTATGCTGTACTTCCATTTTTTTTCTTGAACATTTTAAGCAGTAAAATCTGGACTGAATTTATGAAATGGTTTGAAAAGTTGTATAGTCCTCACGGAGGACAATACAAAAAATTGTTTATCATTAATAAATAATAATTCTTATTATTTGAATATAGATTAGAGGAACAGAAAAGATTACTTTACCCAGTCATTTCTTTTGAGGTAAAAAATCAAGTAACATGCTTATATTAGTTGTGGTGGACTGTGGTTGTCTGCTTGTATATTGTAGTAACAACAGGGGTATTTTTAGGTTTGCATCCAGCATCCTTACTTTTTGTGTAACAGTTACATACAACTTATAGTTAAATTAACTAACGGTTAACCTTCTCTTTATTTTCCTTTGCTTATGAAAAGCTTTTCAAGGGGCTGGAAGCTTTTGATCGAAAACCGCGGGATAAAACTATCATTCAGAAAGTGGCAAATGCATACGAGATGTTAGGCTTACTTAAAGAGAAAGAGAAGGTACTGGCAAAATATAGCCATCTCTTCACAGAGGAAGGACCAACTAAAACACATAGAAGGAAGTCATTTGAGTCAAAGAAACATATGCATCTTACCTCAGATCAAAGACAATCTAGAAATTCCTTGTCTGAGGAAAAGTAGAAGTCAGGTAGTCTCATGTTATTATTTCACATCGATAAAATTGTTCGGTTAAGGTTAAAGTAGTGCTAGACCAAAATTTCAGGGTTCAGCTGCACTCCTACGTATAAACTCGTTTCAGAAGAAATGTTTTTAGTAATACCTGCTTTGCCCGTTGGATTTTCTAAAGAAGCTGTTTGGTTTTTTTAATGATGCTATTCTGCTAATTCTGTCGCGGCCAGAACAAAAAGATGCCCATCTGGATATTACACATTATGTGTACTATTTTCTGATGACTTGATGGTATGATATGGTGTAATAGGCCAAGTTCCACCATGTTCAAAGTATAGGGAGCCCCATGTGTGGAAGGCCTATCAAAGATAGAAGTTCGCGGGGAAACGGAACCAAACTTATGTCTGCACTATGGACGTGAAAAGCTGTTCTATGTTATATAATAGATATTTGTTTGGATAGGTTAATTTAGACAAAAGAAAAGAGAAAAAGAAGCTGTTCCAAGTTTGGTGCCCGATTTATAGTTGAAAGTTGGGAGTCTATCATCTATAACATTTATTCAATGAAAGTTTATTCGCATTTATTCGTAATTAACATTTCAAATCATTTTCATGCTGGAGCAGAGCGCATTGTTTACTTGGCTAAAGACATGTCACAAACATCAGATAAGATAATCGGCAAAATCCTGTTGAGCTTGCAGAACCAAATCATCATCCTCCCACTCGTCACGGTATGACTCGGGTCGCAAGGCCCTGTTCTTAGATGTGGCCATGTACATTTGCTTTCTCCATTCTTCAAAATAAGGCAATCCACATTGATCCGCAATCCAATTATTGTAGTCCCACTGTAATACACAATCCCAAACACATGTGAGATTTTGGCTTTAAATATAGTGTAGACACAGATTTTGTCGACTACACTCGTAGACTTTTCACTCGCGCATGTTCGTAAGTATTTTGTCGACCACCCTCTGATACTTTCTGTACCGAGACAAATCTATAAATCAATCTCGAAATTTTTTTATTCGTTTTTAATTCCTAATAACCATAAATGGAAAACTCTCTAACCCGATAGTTTCCTTAAACTCTTGGCTAAAACAGATATGTAAGATAGAAGGTACTGGCTGAAAAGGTTTAGAAGCCACCTGAAGAAGGGCCATGTTATGAGTGTAACGCTTAGGTGTGCCAGTGGCTTCAAGGGATGAGTAAAAAACTTCAATGTCTTCAACCATCTCCTCTTTCGAAGGAAGTGCAATGCGATTGGACAAAATTCCAGCTATCCACTTGCTCTGCAACTCGAACATGGGAAAGGGAACAATCTGCTATCATTCATGCGTTAGTATTAAAGCAATTTATGAAAATATAAACAGGTTTGAGATTTTTCTTTGAAGGCAAGGACGTATGACCTTCCAAGGCAACCCAACAAATGAAAGCCATGGAGCCAAGGCCGGTGGAAAAACATGCTTATAGAGTGGTCCTACACAGTTGTCATCAACAGTCACCTCTCCGTTGGTTTCAAGGAAAGGGAAATCATAATTATATCTGCAAGATAGTGAAATTATATAAGTGGTATATCTATAATACTAAAAATTCATCACTTTAGTTTTTTAGTAGATATAAAATAAATTTGAATGATTTTTCCGGTGGTTAGTAGACATTGTAGTATGATTTCTAATATTTTAAAAACTATTTCTATAACTTTATCACTTTAAAGATTATTTAGGAGAGTAGTACTTTAGAAACCAAAAGATTTATGGAGAATGCTCATGATACCCTGTGCAATGTATGATGAAGTTAGCACCAACTGCATTTCCATCTTGAAAAACCACTGTACCATCTTCATGAACAGTGTCAATCTGCATTGATCAAGAAATACTAGTTTCAGATAAACCATTACAAGAAGCAGTTGTCGGAGAAGTTTATAGATTCTCATGAAAATCATCCAATTCTCACCATAGAATGAAGCCACATGTTTTCATGACCAGGCACCTTTCCTTGCTTATCTTCTTCGAGAGACCTAACTGCAATGTGGACTTCTTTAGCAACTGTTGCGATATCTCGACAGATATCAACCGCACTCGAGGAGCCACCAATTAGAACTATAACCTGTCCAAAGTGGAAACAGACCAACTTAGTAATATCACATCAAAATATAGCTGAAAATCATGATTCTCAATTGCTTAGTTTGTTATATTCTCAATTTTTCTACACTTTCTTTTGATTAAGGGTGAAAAATGACAATATTTAAATACTTATAACATGTTTCTTTTTAAAAGATTTTTCTCTTATGAGTGGGCTATATCTTTAAAAAATAGTTTTGGATTCTTTGACATTTAGAAGAGTCTTCAATATTGTAAAATAAAATTATGTAAAATTAATTTTAAAAAATCTAAATTAAAGTGAAATAAATTTTAAACTAAAATAAAAATAAAACTCTACATTAAATCTAAGTAGAAATAAAATTAATGTTTTTAAAAAATAAATTTCAATACTTTGTTTTGCAACATATCTAAATTCAAATAAATTATTTTTATCTTTACTAACTTCCTATAATTTCATTAATGTGCTACAATCCAGAACCTATAATAATGCTTGCAAACATAAATTTAGTACCTTATTTGACTTGTTCTTAAATAAATTGTAAAATTAAATTTCTAAACTACACTAATAATAATAATTTGTTGAGTTCATATCAAAATAAAGGATGAAAAGGGTCAAATTGACGAAAGCATGAGACATCGGTCTTTCAGTGCAAATTTCATATTCTGATGTAGATCCACAACTTTTATTTACATTTCTTGGCACATAAAAAATCACATCCATAGATTTAAAGAATGAAAAACAATAATATGTTATTTCCATCAAACCAAAGTATTTTTTTAACTATTTGAACACACATAAATGAAATATAAAAAGACAAAATTTTAATGGAGCTAGCAGTATTAATTAAAAAAAAGTATGAACAAAAAAACTGTTTGAGCAATGCATAACACATAGAGGCGTAGAATTGAAGAAAGGGTTAATATAGTACATACTTTATTTTGATAGGGCTCAGGTGTTCTATAATTATGGCTATGGAGCTGCTTCCCTGGCCATGCATTAATGCCTGTGTAAAATTAAGCAAAACAGGAACTATGAAAGTATAAATATGCTATGCATAATATTCAGCTTAGTAAATGATTTTCAAAAGATGTGGAAAATTTTATCATTGGATAATACACGAAAACTAAGTAAACAACTAATTTTTTTAATAAGGTGAAGCTGAAAAAATAAATTATAATAGTAATAAAGGGAAGAAAAAGAACCAGGGATATGAGGAAGACGTGGGCGAACATAATGTCCGTTGCAAACGATAACGGCGTCGTAAATCTCGTCCACAGGATCACTATTCCGCAATGCTGACGTCACCCTCCACTTTCCACCTTCAACCAATCCTGCGAAGACCACTTCCGTCCCAAACCGCACCAATTCATCGATTTCAAAATGAGCTGCGAAATCTTGCAAATACATCAAAACCTCTCTGTGACCCGGGAACCTTCTGGAATCCCTCCCTTTCTCCTCCCTCTTCCTGAAAGGGTAATCTCGGAAACCCATGCTCTCCCGAGGCAGATTGGTTCGGAGCGAATCGTAGAGGCTCGAGTGGACAACGCTCCGGTTGGGGTCCAAACCTACCGGATCCGATTCCACCTCCGGAGTGTACACCCACGTGCCGCCCACTTGGTCTCCTCGCTCGAAAACCACCACCCGATGCCCCTCACGTCGGAGTTCACGCGCCGCCACAAGACCGGTAGCGCCGGCACCGATGACTGCCACGTGGCGCGACGTGAGAAACGGAGCAGTGCTGGACATGATGGATTTTACTGGCATGCCCCTGCTTTTGTGCTTTCCAATGAATCAGAGCATCACGTTTCTTAGCAATGCAGAGAGTAATGAATGCTCCCTGCTGTTCTTCCCTTCTTGCCAGAAGGTAAAATTTATTTGATAAACTACAAATACTCAATCAACATTTGTCATGTTTTGATTTTTCCAATTAAATTAATTGATGTGGATCTCTTTGTACTCATTGGTTAAGCTTGTGTTTGGATTAATAAGCAAATCTGCGGAGGTATGAGAAAGTTCATGTACAATATTTAAGAGGAAAATACTAAGAAAGTGATGAGATTTGGTTAAGGTATGTTAAAAAGAAAGTTTGAAAAAAGTTTACGAAAGTTTATGATTTATGTAATGATTGTAAGGAAATTTTAATTTTTTTTTTAAGAGACGTAAAACGTTAATTTATAAATTTATTTTTATTTATTAAAAAAGTTTAATAATAAAATGAATTTTTTAAAAAATAAATAATTTTGACATATTCATAAATTTAAAAATTATAATTAATATATAAATATATATTAAATATAAATAGATATAATTTAAAAATTATAATTAAATAAATATGTATTAAATAAATTATATAAAAATAGAACTTCACATAATTTCTTAAAATGTTAAACATTATTATAAAATTTAAAAATAAATCAGATATTATATAAATAAATAAAAATATTATTTTTTAATATTAAAAATCTTGTAATAATGAAAACTAAAAAATAATACAAAAGAATATAACGTAATTAACAATAAAAAAGAATTTCAAAAAAATATATAATTAAATAAATCATAAGCATAATAATTATATATAAAAATATATTAATATAAACACAACAATTAATTAAATAAAAAATATAAATAAATTTTTAAAATATTAAATATATATTAGAAAATTAGAAAATAAATTCAATCTTATATAAATAAAAAATACTATTTTTAATATTAAAAAAATTTGTAATAATGAAAAATAAAAAATAAAATAAATGAAAGTATATTCAAAAATAAGGAAAGGGAATATTTATTGTTAACAAGTATCTCCTCTGAATCTATTCCACATAAAATCCTGAATGCAAATAGTTAAACATTTTTTAGAATTATTTTTGGTATGTCAGATTGCATTTCTATAGTGATAATCCTTTTCAAAAATTAGTTTCTTTTAAGTTAAGAATTTCATTAAAAGTACCAGTGAAGAATATTCTTATAACCTAATGGAATTGTGTTTATATAGAGCTTAGTTGGACAAATGTTTTTAAATTGGAGAAATATAAATTAAAAAACATTTAAATGAATTATCAAAAGCGCCTGAACAATTAGCTGGAACATTTAAACATTTTTTAAAATATAATCTGTCCAAAGCAGTAATTTGTGACAATTTGTTTCTAACTAATACATAACGTACTATAAACTTTAAAAAAAAGTATTTATAACGCTGCCTTCAAATCTTTGTTTAAATTTTTTTCTATTTTTTTAAAGTATAACAAGATAATTAGTTATTGATTTTTACATGTTGAACTTTGAAGTTCGAGTTCCGATATTTTTACAATCTTATATATCTCATTTATCTTATATAATCGTAATATAACTAATTTAAATTTTAAATAACTTTTGTATTGATTTGCTTGTTTACTAACTAACATAAGTATAACATTTTAATATCAAAGTAAAATAGTAAAAATAGTTTTCAGAGATAGTTTTCCTATCCTGAAATGTCAAATTGGAGTCCCCTTAACTACGTAATGGAATGGTTTATACACAACTTTGTTGAAGATTTTTTCAAAACGTTTTAAATGCAGGAATTCGATTTTAATTATAATGACACGATTAAAATATGGTCACAGGTTTAATTAATTTGATGAAAAAAACTGAAGAGGTAACTCCCACAAAGCTGAATGGGTGTTCTGTTTTGTTACGAAGTTTGGGAATTTGGCTTGTGTACTTTCTGAACAGTGGAACTGGGCCATTGGCCCTAACTAGTTAAATTTACTCTTTTTAGTCTCTCTTGGGCTCCAATCTTAAAGTGACCCAAATTGAGACTTAATATTTATTTGTTGAAATTAACAAAAAAAAGAAAGGACAAAACATAAAACAAAAGGTACGAGGTTAGGTGGTGAGAGTTCTTCTTTCTTCACACTTAGCAACATCGTTTTCCTCTTTAGCATTTGTACTTGTAAGGTTCACTTATTTACATAACTACATGTTAATTACTCAATCTGGTTTTATGATACTTAAGGGTTGTATAATATATCATATTACTATTTTTGTTTGTGCTACACTAAAGATTATATGTTAAGTTCATTTTAATTAGTCTTGTAATCTCATGTTAACTTTAATATTAATCAAGTAATAGTTACATAACCTCAAGCTCTTATTGTCCTTAACGAAAATCTAAATTCTTTAGGATTATTTATTTGACAAAAATATAAATTTTATAGGATTACTTATTCAAGACCATTTCTTAATAAGATTTTTTTTCTAAAGTATTACTGCTATTTATATTGAAGTAAGAGTTGTAAAAAAAGTTTTAAGAGTAACGTAGTATAATAACACCTACAAAAGAGATTAAAATTTTATCTAACAAGTGTTCTTACAAGGTTGGGTTCTTCTAATAGTGGTCTTCACGGTCTTTAGACGCGGTGGTCTCTAATTGGCTATTTCTTTCATCGAGATGAGGGTGGGTGTTAGAAATTATGTAAATTAATTTCTATAATGTGACTCATGAAATAAATTTTGGGTTTTGCACCTGAATGTGATTTAATAATAATAAAATAAAAGGGTCATTGATTAACGTGAGAAGTTATATATATATATATATATTTATTATGATACCTAATGAAAAGTTAATTTGATGGTGTTCCTACCGGTTGACCAAAAACGTGTTCGTGCGTCTACGTCACCCTCTCGTCCAGAATCCCTGCACTTGCACGTGCTTTCCCTCTGTTTGAATGCCTGAAAACACAAAGACAAAGGGCGCCCTTGAGACTGTTTGCACTCCAACGCTCAAATCAATCTTAGGGCTAGGAAACACCAAAACGGTTTAGTGTAAGATTGTGTGTGTAAGCGACGCAAATGAATAGCGTACCTTACTGAGTTTGTTACTTCCCTTTATATAGCCTAGGGTTTCCACTTTACCCGAAATAGGCTTTCTGAGGGAGTGGGCCCAGCGTTGCCGTTACCCACTCTTAGGATAACCTAGCGTGTGGGGTTCCCTCACTGGAGTGCAACTTCTGATGGGATGACCACCTGGACGCCTCCTTGTGCACCTGATCTGATGGAAGAGGGCCAAGCACAACCTTTCATGAAAGGCAAGAGCCAAGTCAAGAGCGTCTAAGATCAAGCTAGGAGCGTCTAAGACCAAGCTAGGAGCGTCTAGGACAAGAAGACTTGGATCAAAGCCATACTAGCACATATTCCGTGAAGGCCCATCAAGTGTAGTGTAGCTTTAATTGGGGTGTAAATAGCATAGCCATGTGGACAAATGTTTATTTTTATGCACATTAGAATTAAGGAGGAGTTAACCTTGATTAGCTAAAGGTTTCTATAAGCCTTCACTAATCTAGGGATGGTTTTGTGAAGCCATGTGCACCCATGTGCTCCATGTGCCCATGTGCCTCACATATACATTTCATTTGGCTAGCATTTCATCTTCTCTTAGCTTAACATTTACGGCCTCCTTAGCCTATAAAAGGAGAAGCTCATCACTTGTATTTTCAAGATTAAATTGAGTAATGTTATGCTTCCCATTTTGTGCCATACTTGCTCCTTACCTAGTTTCTAGGTTTTAATCTTCCTTCACCATCTATCAAAGGGCTGGTCGAACCTCCCTTCTTCCATACTCTTCATGCACCTTCAAGGTCACCACAACTCCTAGGAGGACCTTGCCCATTACATACATAAGCTTCCGCACCATTTTTAACCATACATCCAAGAAGAGCTCCTTGAGAATGCCATCATGATCTCTGGGGTCACCCGCCTTGGGAGCGTCCTGATTGTTCACGTGTCATGCATGCAGCTCACCCCTGAAACCTGACCCTCACAGGTCGTATCTTTCCAGTGGCTCTATACTTGTGTTACGCTTGAACGCGTCATCCACTCTACATACATGGACTCTCGTGACCTAGGCTTTTCCCTTACTGATAACTGGTATGTAGTCTGGGATCCACCTTTCGTGGCCAAGCTCTGTTGTTTGAATCCCGATGTCCGACCTCTCCACACTGCTCAGTGGCACGTCGGTACATCCTGGTGATCGATGTCTGAACACTCTTCGGTTCCTTAGCGCACGTGCCTCGCGAGACGCTGACCCACACTGCTCGTGAGACCCCACTTACGTGGCCACAACACCACTAGTGGTCAACGACGCCCGAGGACTGGTTGATACAGATGGAGATTGGGAAAGAATAAAAATAGGGTTTTGTCAAGGTAAGTGTCTATCTCTATTATAATTGAATATTATGTGTGAGAATCATAGTTTGTATTAAGATGATGACGTGCATTATTACTGTATGCTTTTGATTTTACAGGAGGGCCTATAAAGGCACTCCGACGATCAAATTAGTCCGAGTACAATGTGCAGGTGAGTTGAGATAGAAAAAATTACCTCTGGCATTAGGTCTCCTGTAGTATTTATACCTTTTGGATGGGCCTTAGTTGTCATGGTCTGCTCGTGGATCTAAAGGAAGATCCAAGTGTGCCTTAATCACCATTTACAATTAAACTGGCTTAATTATGGTTAATTGTGTTCTTAATCACCATTCAATCCTCACGGCCATTCAACCATGTCCACCTTCTCGGCTATTCGGTAGTGTAATGTACCTCCGCGATCAATCTCTTCTCTTTCGTTATTCTTCTCTTCTTTTAGGCTATCAGCTTTGCCTCCTTGCAGACTGAGAGTTTGTGGGAAATAATTCGAGGATCTATACCTGGCATATCGACTGTCATCCAAGCAAACATATCAGAGTTTTTAGCAATATGGTGGTGGTTACATCCTTCTCTTTGTCCTTCAAGGTCGAACCTAGACAAGTACTTTGTCCTGGTTGGCTTATTTGTCATGAGATACGCGAGGCTCATCATTCGACCTTGAGTCCAGATCATTCATAATTGTAACCTGGTGAACTTCAGGCCTTCGACTTGGTGTTGGCGGGGGAATTCTCAAACTTGCAACATAACATTCCGTCGTACTCTTCTGATCCACATGAAGGGTCACGACACCCCTGCCTCGACTTCTGCTTTGGGCGGGGAATTTCACGGTAAGATGAGGAGTCGAGACTGTGGCTCCCAGCTTGTTGAGAGATGGCCTCCCTAGAAGGATGTTGTCTGATGTCTCCTCATCCATCAGCAGGTATCTGATCTTGATTTTTTACAACATTCATTTCCCTCGCCAAACTTAATGTCAAAGTCAATGTATCCTCGAATGTCTTGAGATAAACCCATTTTCCTGAATGTTTTCCAGTAAAGGATGTCGATAAAGCTTCCTTTATCCATCAGTGTTTTCATGACCACAAAATTGGACACTTCAATGGTTACCACCATCAGATCATCATGCTTTGGATCGATACTTCTAAAGTTGGCATCAGTGAAGGTGATAGGCGGCATACTTCTTCTTTCCCTACTATGAATGGAGTATACCGAGCTGATAGCTCGAAGATGTCTCTTCCGAGATGAGGAAGTCATCTCTCCTCCGGTAAAGCCACCTGTGATGGTGTTTATCACGCCACTGATGACCTTTTACGGCAAGTGCACCGCGTGTGTCAGAAGTAATAATTGTCCCTAAGGACGAATATCGATCCCACAAGGAACAATGAATTATCAAGTACAATAATCGCTAAATATAAAATAAAACAATTAAAAGTGTATTGAAAGTGGTTGGGTTGGCGATGATCAATAAGAAAACAGACAAAGAATTAGTTGTTTCAATTGGAAAAATAGGGATTAGGTTTCATCTCTCTCACTCTCATGTA
>Ga0123342_1007341_pt1 | contig 14614 bp, 6 predicted proteins | sample Turbeawhitnodule_FD_89960 | JGI IMG/M metagenome (GOLD analysis project Ga0123342, IMG submission 89960) | Root nodule microbial communities of legume samples collected from Mexico - Turtle bean Mexico white nodule | ecosystem: Host-associated > Plants > Roots > Nodule | place: Mexico: Nepantla...
AGAAAGATCACATTTGTGAAGCTTGTCAAAAGGGAAAACAAATTAAACATTCCTTTAAACTGAAAAATGTGGTTTCCACTTCAAAACCTCTTGAGTTGCTTCACATGGATCTTTTTGGTCCTTTAAGAACTATGAGCCTTGGGGGAAACTACTATGCTCTTGTTGTTGTTGAAGACTTTTCCAGGTTCACTTGGACACTTTTTCTTGAATCAAAAAGTGATGCCTTTGTTGCCTTCAAGAAGCTTGTCAAGAGGTTGCAAAACACCACCTACAACAACATTTGTTCTATACGAAGTGACCATGGTGGAGAATTTCAAAATGAAAAATTTAGTTCATTTTGTGAAAAGCTTGGAATCTTCCACAACTTCTTTGCTCCAAGAACCCCTAAACAAAATGGAGTTGTTGAAAGGAAGAACAGGTCCCTTGAAGAGCTTGCAATGAACATATTGAGTGAATCTTCCTTGCCCAAGTACTTTTGAGCGAATGTAGTCAGCACTGCTTGCTATGTCATGAACAGAGTTCTCATAAGTCCTATTTTGAAGAAGATATTTTGAAGAAGACTCCATATGAGTTAGTCAATGGCAAGAAACGAAACATTGGTCATCTGAAGGTATTTGGATGCAAATGCTACAATAATGGTAAGGAAAGTCTTGGAAAATTTAATGAGAAAACTGATGTTGGTATTTTTCTTGGCTATTCTTTATCTAGTCATGCTCATAGAATATATAATAAAAGACTTATGATTGTAGAAGAGTCTATACATGTCATTTTTTATGAAACTAACCATGCAAAGAAATCTTGCAGAGGAAGATGAGCAGATCATTACCTTGAAGAATCTGGAAAACTGTCCAGAAAAACAACCGATTGTTTTTTGCGAAACAACCGGTTGAATTTATGCAGCAGGATAGATTACCTCAAGAATGGAGAATTCCAAGGGATCTTTCTATGGAAAACATTATTGTGCAGATTCAGAAAGGTGTGTCTACAAGAAGAACTATCTCAAACTACTGCAAACACATGGCCTTTGTCTCTCAAGTTGAGCCTAAGTCAATTAGTGAAGCTCTTAAGGATGAAAGTTGGATTGTTGTTATGCATGAGGAGCTTAACCAGTTTACCAGAAATGATGTGTGGACTTTGGTTCCTAGATCTAATAAGATGAACATCATTGGAACCAAGTGGGTTTTCAGGAACAAGCTAAATGAATCTGGAGTGATCACAAGGAACAAAGCTAGACTTGTTGTCAAAGGGTACAATCAAGAAGAGGGAATTGACTATGATGAGACATTTGCTCCTATGGCGAGATTGGAGGCTATAAGGTTGTTGCTTGCCTTTGTCTGTGTGAGTGGGTTCAAATTATTTCAAATGGATGTGAAGAGTGCCTTCTTGAATGGAATTATCAATGTAGAGGTATATGTATCACAACCATCTGGATTTGAGGATCATTTGCTTCCCAATCATGTGTACAAGCTGAAAAAGGCTTTAAATGGGCTGAAACAAGCTCCTAGACAATGGTATGAGAGGCTTAACAATTTTCTTTTGTCTCATGGGTATGAACAAGGGAAAATTGATAAGACTCTTTTCATTAAGAAGTCTAATCTTGATATTATTTTAGTACAAATATATGTTGAAGATATTATTTTTGGTGTTACTAATGATAACTTGTGTAAAGAGTTTGTGACAGCCATGCAGGGGGAGTTTGAGATGTCAATGATGGGTGAGCTGTCTTTCTTCTTGGAATTACAAGTCAAACAAACTAAGGATGGAATTTTTCTATGTAAATCTAAGTATTGCAAAGAGATTCTCAAAAAGTTTGAGATGGAAAATTGTAAAGATGCAGCAACACCAATGTCTACAAGCTGTTACATGAGTGCTGATGAGGTTGGAAAAGCAGTGGATAAAACTAAATACAGGGGGTTGATTGGCTCCTTGCTTTATCTCACTGCAAGTAGGCCTGATATCATGTTTGTTGTTTGTCTTTGTGCAAGATTTTAATCTAGTCCAAGGGAATCTCATTTCAAAGCTGTCAAGAGAATCCTGAAATATCTAAAAGGAACAACATTTGTGGGTTTATTGTATCCTTCACATTCTTCTATATATTTAGTTGGATATTCTAATTCTGATTTTGTAGGATGTAAATTGGATAGAAAGAGCACAAGTGGGACTTGTCATTTACTTGACTCGAGTCTTATATCTTGGAGTTGAAAAAATCAAGCTTGTGTGGCTTTGTCAACTACAAAAGCTCAGTACATTGTTGCTAGGAGTTGTTGTGCACAAATTCTTTGGATCAAACAACAATTGGAAGACTTTGGACTGCATGTTAGAAATGTGTCTTTGTTGTGTGATAACACAAGTGCTATAAATCTCACCAAAAATCAGATTCAACACTCCAGAACAAATCACATTGAGATCCGACATCACTTTATCCGAGATCATGTCAGTAATGGAGATTGTGAAGTGAAATTTATTGAAACAGAAAAGTAGCTGGTAGACATTTTCACCAAGCCTTTGCCAAAGGACAAGTTCTATCTCTTAAGAAATGAGTTGGGAATTGTTGATTCTCAAAATCTTTCTTAAACTTAATATTATCAAATTGTTTTACTCTATTTGTGAAGACAAATAGGGGGAGAATATGCTGGTTTGATTGCTAATTGATTGTTATTTTTAATTGCTTTTAATAACTAATATGTAGTTGTGTAGGAAACTCTTATTTTCTCTCCTACTTCACTGGTTTTGCACATTGATTTTGTGGTTTCTCTTTGAGAAAATCACATAGTGAAAACTGGTTCAGTAGTGTAAGAGGTTCTAGATTGAATTGTTCTCTGGTACTGTTGTTTTGATTGTTTTGCATGTACCTTCAAATTCAAACAGAACTCAACAAAGCAAACCAGGGATTTTTCTTCATCAAATAGGGGGAGATTGTTGAGGAAAAGCTTTGATGACTCCAAATCTCCATGGATTGCTTGAAGGCTGATTGTAGCTTAGTTGGGTGTGTTGGGTAGTTTGAATTTGTTAATTTACTCTTAGTTTGAATCCAAAATCTGGTTTAATTCAAATCCTTTTAAAAGAGTGTTTTATGAAGAAGCAGAAACACAACCAGTTGTTTTATCGTTTCAATCGGTTGTTTCATACTTAAGGTTTTTGAAACTAGTTTTGGCAGATTTGAACTTGATTGACTTTGCTGTCAAACCAATTCAATCGGTTGTTTCGACAAAACAACTGACTATTTTTTTAACTGCCTTAACAAAATTTTGTTAAGTTTGTTAAATCTGCTTTAAATGTTTTCAAATTTATTTGACTTTAATAATAAATTTTTTTAACTACTATTTGGAATATAAATGTTCTGTTATATGCTCCTAGCAAAATAGTTACAAGATTAGCTTTTAAAATCAAGGTTTTTCTCCAAGATTGCTTAAAGCTTTGGATTTTTCTCTAAGAGTGAAGTAGAACTTGTTGTGTACTTTGATTTGATTTGTACTAGGTGTGATAAATCCTATTTCTTCCTTCAATTGTATTTTTGTAAGGATTTATGTTCACAGAGTCAGAGGGTGTTCTGATATGTGGTGTGATTGTGTGTGCCAAAGGAAGTGTGTGTTCTTGAGGGGATCAATATCACTTCTTTGGTGGTTGTGTGTTTGTAATATGGTTTTTGATTACTTAGTGGATACCCAGAAGTTTCTGGGAACTGAATGTAGCTCTTGGTATAAGAGTGAACCAGTATAAAATTGTTTGTGTGATTTTTTCTCTCCCTTTATTATTGTATAACTATTTTTAGTTGTTTTTATACATTGCTGATAAAAACAACCAGTTGAAACGCAGAAACAACTGGTTGAATTTTTGGAATTCAACTAAAAATGTTTTCTATCTTGCATTCTTTTATTCCTTTGGCTGTGATTCTTCTTTGATTCTCTTTATAGGTTATAAACTTTCGAAAAACGTTAAAAATAATTCACTCCCCTCTTGTTTAAGGCCTACAGTTCTAACAAGGCCTTCCCCCTCTCGTTGTATTACATTGTGTAGGGATGCAAAGGTGATGATTATGGGCTTGGAGTCGGCCAATCGGACCAGGAATCCGCCACACAATGTGTCGAAAGAGTCAACCGAGTTCCAAGACAGAGAGTAATACCATTCCAGGGCTACTCCCGCAAAAGTGGTGTGGAACAACCTGTAGTGCACAACCATGTTCTCCGAGAAGAAATTGACTTGTGTCATGTAAGCCTTGACATGGTCCAAGGTTCCCACATATTTCTCCAAGTTGGGCCACTTCACCTTCGAGGTAGTTGGGTTCTCGTCACCTCGAATGTGAAGGGATGAAAGCCTTTCAAGTTGTTTTTCATAGTTTGGTTGATCAGTGAATTGGGGATCGTCTTAAAAGGCTGGTGCTTGTGGCCCTGACTTTCCTGTATTGTCAAACTTGAAACAAGCTCGTATGGATTCCCCTCCAAGACAATCTACGCGTGTAGGTGCGGGATGTTGTTTATTCTAGACGAGTGGAATGCTTAGGGGAGCTCTGCTGGGATTCCGCCGTATGCCCCGAATAATCCGGGTCATCCTGAGTGTGATCCTCATCCCTACGGACTATCTGATCCTATGGTACCAGCAATTCTACCCTCTGTTGTTCTTTCATGGACGACATGTCCTACTCCATTTTGTGTTGCATCTAGGCCAGGCGTCCTTCATTGTTCTTTGCAAGTTCACATCACTCTTCAGAGTAGAGCCTCGAGTTATTGGTTTGTGTTACTCTATGGAGAACTTTATAGGTGCCTTCATTCTGAATTGCTTTTCTTCTTGAATTTTGGATGAGAGTTGGCAGAAGCTTATGAAGGAAATGGAACAAGGATGACTCCAATGAAGCTATGGATTCCTTGAAGGTGCATGAAGAGTAGAGAGAGAGATTGGTTGGGCCATATCACTTGAAAAGACGAAGAAGAAGACCAAAGACGTTTATCCTAAAGAGGTTTAAACAAGGGAGTGAATAGGCTAGCAACTTGGCAACATAACACTCAAAGTTGATCTTATTAATTCATGGGCCAAGCACCCCTTTAAATATATCCTAGAGGTCTGACCAAGGTTACACAAATTTGAGAAGGAAAATTCAAATGATTTAGGTTTGAAAGTGGCACCTAATTGGAGTCATATTGCAAGCATGACCTAGGTGTGCTTCATGTGATCCTTTTAGGTCTAAATGGCTGACCTAGGTTAGTTTAGGAGCTTAATGAAATCCTAATTTAACCTAGGTTGGTTTTTAGATGCCTAACCTTAACCATAATTCAATTAATACAAATTACAAGTAAAATTCCTATTCCAATTTTAGCAAGAAATTAAAATTCTACTCTAGAAAAAACACATTAGGTTATGACATTTTTTTAACATGTATAGAAGGGTGTCTCTGCCATCAGTAACAGAGTCCCAATCTTTTTTAATCCTCCTTGTCATTGCCCTAGTGGTTGGTCCTGAGCTGGGTCTTCTGCCATTAGAACTCATATTGATAGGGTGTCTGAATGGTTATCATGAGATATAAATGCATTTTATAATAGTAACTATAATCGCTAGTAACCTATAACTGATTTATAGTCCGATTTATGTGTCTTAAATATAATATTAAACAAGCAGTTATGGCACTACAAGAAAATCATTAAATAATAACCAAATTTAGAGACAAAAAATAATTAGTCACTATATTAACTAAATTATATACTAATTTAGAAACTAAAAAATATTAGTATCTAAAGTGGTTTTTATTATTAATAAAAATTTATAAAAAATGGTTTCTAAATTTGTGTCTAAATTAAGTACTTAAGATTTAGTGACTAATATTTTAGATTCCAAATTAGTCTTTAAAAGACTAATAGAGACTAATTTAGAATATAAAGTAGTAAGTAGCTAAAACCTTGTTAGCTAATAGTTAGATATCAATTTAGAAACTATTTTATAAATTTTTATTAATTATAGAAACTACTTTAGATACCAATAGTTTTTTTTAGTTTATAAAATGGTCTCTAATTTAATTAAATAGTAACTAATTATTTTGGTATCTCTAAAATTAGTTTCTATTTATTGATTTTCTTGTAGTGTTGTCTGAATGTATCTGGTCGTAATTGGGAGTATGTATAGTATCTAAAGGGATTTCTATTATTAATAAAAATTTATAAAATAGTTTATAAACTGGTATCTAAATTAGTTACTAAGGTTTTAGTTATTAATATTTTATATTCTGAATTAATCTCTAAAAGATTAATAGAGATTAATTTAGAGTATAAAGTAGTAATTAACTAAAACCTTTGTAGCTAATGGTTAGATACCAATTTAGAAACTATTTTATAATTTTTTATTAATAATAGAAATTACTTTAAATACTAATAATTTTTTTAGTTTATAAAATAGTATCTAATATAGTCAAATAGTAATTAATTATTTTGGTTTTAAAATTAGTTTCTATTTAATATTTTTATAATAAAATTTTAAATTATTCATGTTAATCATTAAATAAAATTTATACTAGTTTGATTGATAGATATTTATTATTTAGACTTGTAAATGTGAAATATTTTATGAGAGTTGAACATCCACATCCAAGTTGTTAATGTATCAAATAATTATGTATCACATAATATTGGGTTAAAATCTTATATTTGGAGAGAAAAAAATATCTCTCATACAGTATTCACTATTTGATTTGAAAAAATAAGCATAAAAATGTCATAGGATTGTTTTATGGCATAATGTTTACAATTTAAGATTGTATTTTCTTAAATATTATACTTAAGAGAGAATATTCTTATACATATGTTTTTTAAGTAGTGATATTTATCTAAATTATTTATCATAAAAAATATCCAATATAGTTGAATTTTTTTATTGATATTTAATAATTTAGAAAATAAAAAAAAATTATTTAATTTTTAAAATTGGAAAATAGTAAAAAAAAACGTACAAAATGTAGTGAAAATAAATAATTAGTATATACACATTCTCGTGAGAATGAGGGATATTAGTTCATTTCTTATGAGAATAAAAATCACTTAAAATGTAGTTTTTCACTATTAAAAACCTATGGCGATATATACTTTTAACCTTCTAATAAATATGACAATATTTTTGTTTTTTTCAATCATTAAATGATGTTTTGGTTCTTTTACATATGAATTATAAAATTACTTCATATAAAACATACTTTATAAGAAATTTATGTTTTTCTATAGGATAATTTACAAGTTTAATATGAAGTATATATTAAAAAATTTGTTTGTTTTAAATATATGTATTTTTATTAATAAATAATGGTAAACATATATTAAATTATTTTCATTAGTATGTTGGATTATGTTAAAAGTGATTTACGGAGAGAGACTACACAGTTATATCAGGATTAGACTTTGACTTTGAACATAACTTATGCAAAATAATTGGATATTGTAAGTTTTTAGGTATTGCGATATTATTCTCTAATCATATTTGAAGTTTATTTAGATTTATATTTTTATTAAATAATATTTCTATAGTAAAACTCTAAATATAATTGGAAAACAACCTGTAATGCATATGGTATATTATATATAAATTCTCTTCATTGAGATACTTTTGATATTGGGTATCCAATATAAAACTAAAATAATTATTAAATAAAAATTAATTTTAAAATTAAAAAATAAGTAATTACTAAATTAGATATTATTTTAGAAATTACAAAATTATCAACATGTAGATTGGTTTCTTTTATTAATAAATAGTTTTAAAAATTTATTATTAAATAATTTTAAAATTAATATTTAATTAATTATCAAAATTTATTGAATTTTAATTAAATTTTTAAATTTATCCTTAAAATTTTAGTAACTAATTAAATATTAAAAAATATTTATTAATAATAAAAATTAATTTAGATATTAATAATTTTTAGTTTTTTAAATAATATTTAATCTAGTTATATAGAGATTAATTATTTTTATTTTTAAAATTGATTTTTATTTAATAATTTTTTATAATTTAAATATTTTATACTGTTATAATAAAAATTTATATATCTTAATGATGGTATAAGAGCATTAATTGGAAGGTGAAGGTTTTAAAGAAGCAAAGGTCAACAAGAGAGAGAGGATGCATGGCAGCAGAACTGTTTTTGCAGCAGGCTTTTAATTTTACTCATCAGAAGTCAAACCTCTTCCACACCAAACCACAAGCCACATGTCTCACAAAAATTAGATGAATGCATTATAATTCTGGTTCCAATTTAATCTTGGTGCAGAGTGATGTGACATGAAAGACTTATTTCAAAAAATTTGGTAGACCTCCCAAAGAAACAAAACCACACCACTTAGACTCATAGGAGACATGGGTACTTCAATTTTCCTTCACCTAATTAATTTATGAAGATTTTACCTTTTCAATGCTACCTCTCCGAGGAAGACGCTACGAGGTTTCTTGTGTTCATTGGTGACTCATCCTTCTATAGTTGAGGAGTGCATGAAATAGAGAGAGTTATTGTGGCTTGGGCAATTGTTGACTTTAATTACTACCTCCACAGTGATGTATTGTGAATTGCGATGCATTGCGTATGGTCCCTTTATGAGGCTTGATTTGCTGGAATACCAGGCATGGACATTAAAACTATCAATGCTTATGAGCTGGACCTTCAACACAAGTGTAAGTAATAACCAAAGTGGAGTTACCATTTTAATTCAAACTTGCTCAATTTCTAAGGGCATGTGGTTGTTAGCTGCATGGCTTTTCATGATCCCTCAACCATGTGTCATGTTTCTATTCTTCTGCATTTCTTTATCAACACCTTTAAAACCATCTAATGTTATTATTCTATTGTTATAAAAAAATAAAGTCATTTTCTAAGATATATATTCAAAAACTTTTTGTTTCTCCAAACCTTTGGTTTTTATTTTGCCCATAAAATATAAGAGGATGAAGCTCTTCCAACCAACACTTTGATCCAATTATTTATTTATCGTAACATTTCAAAAATTGAAATTTTATATTTTTGTGATAAAGTATTTTTTTTATAAAAGCTTTCATATAAGGTATTACTATGCAATTTACATCTCACTAGGTTGACACATTAAGTAACAACAATCATTTGCCATCACATGAAAAAAGTATTATTAAAAAAAAAGAAAATACAAAAAAAATATGGAGATACCAGACCAAAACTCATATGTTAACAAAAACGATACATAGGTAGACTTTACCTATTCATAAAGAAGTCTAAGAACACACTAGATGGAAGCCTATTATACCAATGAAATTATTCTCTATGAATAAATCCTAAATTAGCCAACTTATCAGCACACGCATTCCCTTCACGAAAAATATGAATAACCCTAAACCATATTTTCCAACTATAATTAAGAAAAGTATTTCATCGATTACGAAACATCCACGGAACATTAGTTCTAGCAATAAACGCAACACAAACCAAGGCAAAATCACATTCAAGTAATAGATTAGTAAGCCTCATCTTTTGAGCTTCCTTCATAGCATGTATAACTCCATAAAACTTAACAACCATAACAGTTTGAACTTCAAGAAATGTAGAGAAAGCACCAATAAACTCCCACATACTCTCACGGAAAATACCTCCACAAGTAGCAAGACCAGGATATCACCTAGCAGCCCCATCACTGTTAATTTTAACCCTGCCTGGGAAGAGGATGAAGAACTTTACCAGTAGGAGTATTAATACCAAAAAAATTAATCACAATCCAACATATCATTCTTCATGGAAGTTTTAGACGAATTTTCCACTAGATAAGCTAAATCTTTAATTACTCAAACAGCCCTAGAAACATCAATCTTATCCTGAAATCTAGTATAATTCCTCATACACCATATCATCCAAATAGAAAAAGTTATCACAACAAGCTTAATCAATTTAATCAAAGGACTATCATCACTCTTAATAAAAGAAAGAAGATCATCTTTATTAGAGAAATGAGAAGTAAGAAAATTTGTCGAACCCAACTCCAAATATGCAAAGCATTAAAACATTCAAAAAATAAATGTTGAATAGATTCCTCGTGTTTTTCACAAAGCGTACACATAGAACAAATATGCAAACCTTTATTCTGAATATATTGATCTGAAGGAAGCCTCCCATGAAAAATTTCTTAAGTACTAGAGTTTTGGAAGGTGGAATATATGAAGACCAAATGAATTTACCCCAGCCATAGGGAACTCCTGGTTCTAAGAAAAATTCTTAGCCGATTTAAGAGTGAAACAACCAAAGTCATATAGAATCCAATTAGGAATATCTTGTTCCTCCCTAACCATGATATGATTAAAAAAATGAGGCGTCTGTTGTAAAGACAAAGGAATATTCCAATCGCAACCAGTCCAAAACTGAGAGACTGTATCCGAAATGCTAGCACAATTAGATAACCCTGCAATATTTGTTAAAGAAATAGTAGAACACCATTTATCATTCTATAAATTAATAAAATTACCTGTACCGATAGTCCAAGAAGTATTATCAAGTATAGTAGAATAAAACTACTTAATTTCAGGCCAAAGAGATGAGGATCTATAAACCATTCTAAACTCGTATTTTGATTTAAGAACCCTAGCTTTCAGGAGAAAAGACAAAGGCATGTTGCTATAAGCAAAGTTCCAAACAAGCTTAAGAAGATACACATTATTTTCATGATGAAGGTTAATAATCTTCAAACCTCCATTCTCAAGAGGAGAACAAATTGTAGCCCAATTAACGGTAGTTATGCCTTTTTTCAGAATATCACCAGTCCAAATAAAATTTCGACACCACTTCTCAACTTGCTTAAGAAGTTATAGGTCATTTATACATGTTAAAGCTATAAGCTAGAAATCCAATAATCACCGTATTGATCAATTGAATCTGACCCATCATGCTAATAGATTTACCTTTCCAAGATGTTATCTTCAATTTGACTTTATCAACCAAAGGTTGAAGAAATCGACACTTTGGAGCACCAACAAAGGCATGCACTCCTAAGTAAGTGAAAGGCAAACAACCATGACTACAAAAAAGAATATGTTGAATTTTGTTGACAAATCTTGCAGAATTATCCATGGTGAAAAACTACTATTAGAATTATTAACTTATTGACCCGGAAAATCACCATATGTTTTAAGAAAAATACTCAAATTTCTAAGAGACTTATTATCTGCCCTACAAAAAACAAATATGTCATCAACATATAAAATATGAGAAGGAGTGAGATAACCTTGCGGACTAGCCATATGTAGAATCTCCTTATCATTCACAAGCTTAGAGATACCTCTACTAAGAACTTCCTCTGCAAGATAGAAAACTAAAGGAGACAAAGAATCACCTTGTCTGACACCTCTACTACAAGGAAAAAAAATTCACCAAACTGTCATTTATTCTGATAGAAAGCATAGATGAACGGAGAATTGTACTAATCCAACCGAAAAATGAATGGTGAAAACCAAAGCGTGTCAAAACTAATAATAAGAACTTCCAACTCAGAGTGTCAAAGGCTTTATGAATATCAACTTTGTAAGCCATATTACCTCCTCTACACTTTCTAATAAAGTATTTAACATTTTATGAGTTTGACGATTTAATATTTTGAGAAATAAACTAATAGATGATAGGATTTTTCTAAAGTAATGTGCCTAATTCAGTGGATTAAAGGCTTCATCTGATACACTCTAGACAGACCAGACAAACTAGATTGAAAAAATAAGAGGACAAATAGTCCATGTCAGAAGGAAAATAGCATAAAAACATGTAAAAAGTTATCATATGAACCAAAAGATCAGATACAATATAATTTAGAATCTTTCTTACGAAATTCACTTGTTAGGATAAGAACAAAAATTATTGTTCATGATACGAAGACTTTAATGTAAGGATAAACTTAATTCCTTCTATTACACTAAAAATCCTTCAAGTGCAAACTTTCTAAGTTATCTTTTTACCAATCACCAAGAAGATTTATCTTTTAAAAAATATTGTTGGAATCTCAACTCAATTGGAACCTAAATGCAAAAAACTAGAATTTAAATTGAGAGAAGTGTAATCATTACAAATTATACTATAAATAAGAGCATTATCATAAGATGGGTACACCCACTATTACAAGAGAAACGGTGAGATCATAAGTGAGAATAACAACATTGGATCAATACATCAATCTTCAAAAGAAATCAAGTAAGGGAAGAACTACAATTTGTGTAAATAGTGACGACTATTTTTTTATGTTATGTCATTTACAAATGTCGCTATATACACGTGTGGTGGTTCTGCATACGCCATAGATCTGGCCGCCACAAAGTATAATATGGTTTGGTCTAATGAAAACTATCGGAGGACGCACCATTTATCACCTTGTATAAAGTGACATTTTAAGCTTATAATTTATGTTAGTTATAAATGTCGTAATTATTTAACTAGTCAAAATGATTTCAAAAAACCGTGCATCTAAACGCTATTATTGATGTTATAGTACAACGTTTGTAATGGTCATTATTATGATAAATTGTGATATATTATACGTTAGTTTCAACTATTGTAATTCGAGTATTAAATATTATAATTTTTAATATTTAATTGAACATGTTTTCATAATTTAATAGAACATGTTTTCATAATTTAACTGAACCTATTTTCATAATAATTAAACTAGGTTTCATAATATAATTAAACTTGTTTTCGTAATTTAATTAAAATAAATACTAATAAAATAATTCAACAATATACACAAATTTATAATAAAAGAAGGCATTCATTCATTCAAAGATTAAAGTTCACATGTCTTGAAAAGTATGATGATCAAAAGTGATCAAGAGCTTTGAAGAATCCAAATCCAAGGTGTTTGATGAAGGTTGGTGTTGATGTTGTGTGTGGGTGAGATCTGGATAGATTAAAAGTGTGATCCACTCTTTTGTTCAATCTTAAACTGATGTGAATTGAAATCTTTTTTAGATTAGATGTTTTTCCAACTAAGTGAAAAACAACATGTTGTTTTGTCGAATCAACCGGTTGTTTTGCTCTTAAAAGATTTGAAAAAGGTTGAAAGCTGTTTGACTTGGTTGACTTAACTGTCAAACCAAATCAATCGATTGTTTTGTGTTTTCAACCGATTGTTTCTTTGAAAATCCTAACAGAATTCAGTTTTGAATGGTGAATTTGTCTTAAATTTTTTCTAACTAACTACGCTCCTTCATTAAATGTTTTAACCAATCTTTGGAAAATATAAATAGTTTGATTTATGTTTCTGAAGAGTAAGAAACAGTTTTAAGAAATTCAGTTTGACAAATTTGATCTCAAGTTTTCAAGATTCACATCAAGCTTTGGATTTTCAAGTGAGACTGGAATAGGATTGCAATTGTATTCTTTTCAGTTGTACTTTGATCAGGTGTAATCCTTTTCTCAATCTTCTGTATTTCTGTTGTTGTATTTCCAAGGAGTGTTGTGTGTTTTTGAGGTGTTCAAGATCAATACTCTTGGTGTGATTTGCCAAAGGTGGTGTGTTTCTTGAGGGGTTCAAGATCACTACTTTGGTGTGTGGTGTTTATAATTTGGTTTGATTGCTTAGTGGATTACCCAATGGTTTCTGGGAACTGGATGTAGCTCTTGTTGTAAGAGTGAACCAGTATAAACTGCTTGTGTGCATTTCTCTTTCCCTAATCTCTTTTAAATTCTGTTTTAAGTTGTTTAAGTTTTGACTGTTGAATCGAAGAAACAACCGGTTGTTTTTCTGTGTTTTACTTTAAAACAGATTGTGTTCTTGGCTAACTTGATTCCTCTTCTGGATTTCTTCACTGAGTTTCATTAAACCTTCAAAAGTTTTCGAAAATCTCTTATAAACAATTCACCTCCCTCTTGTTTAAGGCCATATATTCTAACAATTGGCATCAAGAGCTAAGTTCTTGTAGTTACTCAAGTTTTCAATCCTAAATCTTTTTTCTATGGCTGAAAAACTACCTTTTGGGGAGGGTGCCTCAATTAACAAGTCACCTTTGTTTTGTTGTTTGAATTATCGGTTTTGGAAGGTTAGAACGAAAATATTTGTTGAATCTCTTGATAAAGGGATTTGGGATGCAATTGAAAATGACCCTTTTATTCCTAAATTTGAAAAGGAAGGTGCTTCTATTGAGAAACCTTGGTCCCAATGGACTGATGCTGAAAATAAAAAGGCCAAGTTTGATTGCATTGCCAAGAATATCATAACCTCTGCTTTGAACTCTGATGAATTTTTCAGGATCTCACAATGTGCATCGGCTAGGGAAATGTGGGATACTCTAGAGGTTACCCATGAAGGGACAAATGATGTGAAAAGGGCAAGGAAACATACTTTAATACAAGAGTATGAGATGTTCAAAATGCTCAAAGGAGAATCAATTGCTGAAGTGCAAAAGATATTCACCCACATAGTCAATTATCTAATGAGTCTTGGAAAAATCTTTGACAAGGAAGAGTTGAACATCAAGATTTTAAAGTGTCTTTATAGATCTTGGCAACCAAAAGTTACTATCATCTTTGAGTCTAAGGATTTGACATCCTTAACCACAACCTCCTTGTTTGGAAAGCTTAGAGAACATGAGTTGGAGATGAATAGACTCAATGTTCAAGAAAGTGAAGACAAGCATGTAAGGAACATAGCCT
>Ga0123342_1007342_pt1 | contig 14613 bp, 10 predicted proteins | sample Turbeawhitnodule_FD_89960 | JGI IMG/M metagenome (GOLD analysis project Ga0123342, IMG submission 89960) | Root nodule microbial communities of legume samples collected from Mexico - Turtle bean Mexico white nodule | ecosystem: Host-associated > Plants > Roots > Nodule | place: Mexico: Nepantla...
AACATTTTATGTGTAAATATTTTTTTGGTCAAATGTAGGAAAAAAAAATTCCATATAAAATGTTAGAAAAAAACTATATTTGCTTATAAAAAAAAAAAAAAAAAACATAAGACTATATGAGTAAATATATTGTTTATTAGATGTAGAAAGAGACGGTACACTGTTGTATCGTCCAATAGATAACATATTTGTATCTTACACAATCTGTTATTGAACAAAAACTTTTATTTTAAAGACGAAACATGAACATATTTTATACTTTATTATATTTAATATTTAATAAAAATAATATTGAACTTTTCTCTAACATTAATTATTTTTTATGATTGTTATTAGACTATATATATAACATGTACTATTTTAACTTTTAATAACAATTATCTTTAAATAGAAAATATATACGAATACTTATTATCAATTCAAAACTTAATCATATTTATCATCATCAAAATAAAATATATACGAATACTTATTATCAATTCAAAACTTAATCATATTTATCATCATCAAAATAAGATATAATACGTAAAAGTTATTTAGTATGCTTGAACTTTCTAAGACTAATACAACATTCTCCATTACATATTTATGTGTTCATATTCAAGTGAGCATACATTTGAATGGTTTTATGTGTTGGAGAAGATTTAAGTTAGAGAATCTTCAGCTTATGTTTTACAATAGAGAGGGTTAGAATGTGTTGTAGGTTACTCTATTTTGTGTTTTTTCTCTTTCTTTTCTCTCTTTGATCTTAACATAATCATTTCTTCTATTCAGAATAAATTAGATAACCAATTTAGTGTATTTACTATGAAATCTAATCGTTAAAATAAAAATAAAAACTAAAAAAATAAAAACACTTGTCTAATTTAATAAGATAAATATTAATTAGTTTTTATTTAAGTACGTAATAAATGGTTAAAATATGTTAAACAGAACTTAGGCTTCTTCTTCCTCCACCCCATGTTTTTCTTCCTGCAACTAAAATTAACCTTCACCAATAATTTGAAAAGGGCACCATGGTGGACTTTCATGTCACTGTTCATCTTCATAATTGAATATCAACTATTATGAATGGTGTTTGTAATTGTTCGAAACAAGGTGGAGAAGTACACAACGTTGCCGAAATGTTTTTGGATTGTAAAGGTAAGATTTAAGTTTTTTTCTTAGACGCTTATGGAGATTTCGGTGTTACCAGATATCGGGATGCGGTCATGTATTCCGGATTCCTGAACCCAAAATTAATTAATTTGTGTTTTTCGCTTTTCGGATGAGAGATAAAATATTGTTTTTGGATTGCATCCAAGTGGATCCAGACGTCTAAATTGCATTATAAATTTCTGAATCTAATTTTTTTTTTTTTTTGAATTTCCCAATCCATGGACCTCCGGAATAACCTCGGATAAGATCCTGACTAGTGAAACTGGATAAAATGAGAGTATTATGTACAAATCGTGATTAAAATGTTATTTTCATTTTCGAAAACAAAATCGTCCCTATCCATTGCTTTCACACCGAAAAAACCAAAGGTAAACCGAAAAAGCAAAATTAAACACGTTGCGTTCCGTCCCAATTGAAATCCTCCATCTCTGCTTAGAAACCAGAAAAAAATAGTCTCAGAAACGGAAATTACAATTTTGCTCAGAAACGTTCACTGAACGGTTCCCGCCAAAACCGATGCCTGGGTTCACTCTTCCGCTTCAGCTTCAGCTTCACTTTCGTTGCTGCCAACGTCTTTCCCAGCAACCGCCCCTTCCCAACCCGATTTCGCCCAAGCCCTTCTACCCGCCCGTCGTTCCCTCTGTCCCTCGGCCCCGAACCGGTCCCGGTCTGCGCGCCAGTTTCCCGGTCGTTTCCGGTTCGGTTTTCCCGGAGGATGAGCTGGACGTGGAGTTGGGGCGGCTGCTCGCGCTGCTGCCGGAGGAGTTGCGGCGGCGCGTGAGCGACCACATGGAGCTGCCGCAGCTGATCGAGGTGGTGATGGATTTGGGCCGGAAACCGCTCGCGAGGTTCCCCTCCGGCGATTTCGTGATATCGGAGTATCCTATCACGGTTCAGGATATCGAGCACGCCACTGCTCAGGTATTGGAACAATAAATAAACCATTAGTTTAATGTTATCCCCTAGAGTATTACTCTTTCTCTTCTAGATGGGTCTGTTTGGACGAGCTTATCCATAAATATTTTCAGGGAAAAAACACATGACAAAAATTTGAAGCTAGTTTTTCAATAAGCTGAAATTAGGTTGTGTGTTTGTAAGAGTGCTCTTTTTTAACTTCTCTTAATTTTAATTTTAACTAGTGCAAACTAATATTATCTGGTGGAGAAGTTAGTTTCCTTTTCTTCTACTTTAGAAGTGTTTATGGCGAGATTTATTTCATTTTATTCGTCTCTAGGAATTCTTTTGGAAAATTCGTCCAAACAATTTTATAAAGTAAATTCATTGTATAAGGTAAAAGAACATTTTGGTTAAGAAAGTGTATTGGGTATTCACATTAGTACGAGTTATAAAAACTTTAAAGTAAGTGGTAGATGTTAACTTCGTCCGAAACTTAATTACTTGCTTCCGCATTAGTTTTTAAACACATGTTAATATTATTACTTACTCGCATTACGTTTTAAATTTTGGATCAAAGTGATTTGCAAATTGTATTTTGAGAAACTTTTTTTAAAATTTTCTTATTTTCAGCACTAATCTGATAACACTATATACTCTTAGGAACTAGATGGGTGATTTACCCCATTATACAGGTAAATCCTTCTTCAAGTATTACAAATCATGTTAAGTAATTCTTCTAGCATTGGAAAGTCCTTTAAATCCGTCCTTAATGAATTATATCAATTTGGGAATCAAACTTATCGATATTTGATACTTTAGGGACTACTAGGATAATTTCATTGCATCTCTCTACTCACGAGAGAAGGTAAATGCCGGGAGGGAACAAATTGATAGTTTATTTGTGTTGGAATTATGTTACTTTTGGATGTGTGTTTGTTTATGTATATTGATTTTGCATTCTCTTTTGGAAATGAAGTTTGTAACTAGAGCAAAGTACCAAATACATTTTTTCAGGATGGAATGGAAGTGAAAATTCTTGTTTTGTTTGCTTTGTTTCTTTTTTTTATAAGAATTGATTTGGCTGGTTCAGTTCTTTTGTTGTTTATGTCTTAAGGTAATTTCATGTTAATTAGGCAATGGAAAATACTGAGGATGATTTATTGACAGGTTTAAAACTTATGCCTTTATAGTGCATGTTTGTTAAACACATTTTTTAAGGAAAAAAATGTATTTTTAGTCATTATACTTTGAGCCAAACGTGGTTAAGGTTCCTGTACTTCTATATCAATTAATCTGGTTTTCTAAATTTAAAAGTATATACTAAAAGTATAGTGACTAAAACTAATTTTTTTAAGGTAGAAAGTGATTGATCAAAATCCAATTTGATACAATCAAGGTCAAACTATTAGTTTCCCACATAGGATTTAGTTTAGCTTGGATGATTTTGTCTATCTGACACTACCCAATCGAAACCATAGATGAATATTTAAATGCTTAGATTTTCCTGGAAAAGGTAACAAAGTTATGGTTTGACAGACAAAGTAATATAGGTAATTTAGATAAACTTCAGAAAAATAGCATGTGTATCTCTCAACTTTTTCATCGCTCTCTTTTCTAACTTTTTCATAAGTTGATTTTACCTTTTTTGAGAAATTTCATTTATTTGACCTCTTTCATCTCTTTTCCATTTATTCTCTTCTAAATGTATGCTTGGGATATGTATGAATTTGATTGAAATCCCTAAGTTTAAGTTGTGGCGATAACTCCGAATGTATTAAAAAAATGATACAATACATTCTTGCTTAGAAGCACGAATGTGGAAAGTGAAAGAGATGGTGTTTTGGATTGGACTAGAACCATGACCCTGTAAGATTGTAACTTTTGATTGATCATGGAAAGATATAATTATTTATAATTGTCAATTCATGAGAGCAACATCTTGCAGGTTGGTGACTTTGCTGTTGATAATCGAGCAGGAATTAGTAGAACATTGCATCGAATTAGTGGCATCAGAAATCGCAAGGGCACAATTATTGGTCTAACTTGTCGAGTTGGCCGGGCAATTTCAGGGAGTGCTAAGTTGTTGCAAGATTTGATTAAGGATGGGGCTTCTTTGTTGCTCATTGGACCTCCAGGAGTAGGCAAAACTACAATTATTAGGTCAGTGATTTTTTTGTCATATGATAAAATTGAGCTAAATATGTATGTAATAGTTTCCTCACTAAAGTGTATAAATGTACATCTATTATGCTTCTTCCTGCTCTTGATTGTTGTATGAATGTTGTTCGATAAGGTTCTATCATTTTCTCATTACTCATTTTGTTAAAAATTGATTTAGTAAAATCTGATTGTCTTGTTGTATAAGGTTATCTGACGATACATGTGTGTTTGCTCTTCAATTGTGAAACACATCCATTCGTATGTGATGGAAGCATCCTCCAAATTTTAGCGAAAGATTTGTAAATCCAGATTGGGTTGTCAGCTAAATTGTGAGATTGGGTTGTGAGCTAAACCTTTGTAAATCCTTCATACTGTGAAGTATACCCTTAGAGCTTTCACTGTTCTCTCTACAGAGAGGTTTTCTCATTGTTAAAAGGTCTTGATCTCAGGGAGATTAGGACAGGTTGCCTGGAGAGGTAGAGAATACCTGATGTACCTAGAGAAGTAGAGAATACTTGGTGTACCTGGAGAGGTAGAGAATACTTGGTGTACATGGAGAGGTAAAGAATACTTGGTGTACCTGGACAGGTAAAGAGTACTTGGTGTACCTGGAGAGATAAAGAGTACTTGGTGTATTTGGAGAGGTGAAGAATACTTAGTGAAAGGCTCTTAAGTGGGTTTCTTAAGGCGATTGAGCGTAGCCTTTATTGTTGAGTGAACCAATATTGATCTTGTTTACTCTTCTCTTCGACTCTTGTTTAGACATTTGTTTTAATTGTTGATACTCCGCGAATTGAGTTTAAGAGTTGTTGTGAACTTTCACTATTCTTGAAAGAGTAACGTTTGAATTGTAATCTCTGATAAGTTTTTTCTGTAACTTGTGGGATGAAGAAGAATTTGTTTTAGTGAAGTTTGCCCGTGGACAGAGATTGAAATTCGTTAGCACTTTAATTGAATCATGTTGAATTTTTATGTATTTGATTCACTTCCTTGATCTTTTATTTTTGTTTCTTGTCTTTGTGGTAGACATTTCTGTGTGTTTTTGGTGAACTTGTTAGGTCAAGTTCTACAACAGATTTCCTTACAGTGTATGATGTTATATGGTTGATCTCTAAGTTGGGTGTAAAATTTCACACTCTCTCCATGGTTCCATTTTTTATCTAGTTAACTTTTTCATTCAAAATTATGTTTGAGTTCTGCAATACCCCATTCCTTAGGGGCCAAGATCTTTTTCGGCATTCAACAAAATGTAATATTTTTATTTTCTTGGCGATGCTTTATTTATGTATGTAGTAATATTGTTGTTATTACTAGAAAAGAGTATGTTTTTAGTCCTTATACTTTTTGTCAAGATTTACTTTAGTACCTTCCCTTTTAAATTAGTGAACCCGTAATATGTGAAATTAGTTTTTTTATATGCTTAGCTTAAACAATTAGTTATAGTTTTTTTATCGCCACAAAGTTAGAGAAGAGATTAAGTTCACATCTGTTTCTAAAGTTTGAGGACTAACTTATTAATTTAGAAGTATATATTATAGACTAAAACCAAATTTGGCCAAACAGCATGAACTAAACACATTTTTCCCTTATCACTATTATACACGTTTTTCCAGTTTTCCCATGGGAATTGAGCACTATTTTATTCTATGTTTTTAGGGAAATTGCTAGGATGCTGGCAAATGATTATAAGAAGCGTGTGATGATTGTTGACACCTCCAATGAAATTGGGGGTGATGGTGATATACCTCATGCTGGAATAGGCAATGCTCGACGAATGCAAGTTCCCAACTCTGATATGCAACATAAGGTATTAGCTGCAATTGCTGAAGTTTAACTTCTTGTTTCTTCGTGTTGAAACTGTAACTATACTATCAGTTGTGACTGAGAATGTTTCTGAAAGCAATTGGAACTTATTTTGACATTTTTTCAATGTACATTCTTTAAAATATTATAGAATGAATCAAACAGATTGACGACACCATGAAATTATTCTATGAAATTATGTTGCTACTTCTACATGCTACGCTTAACATAGGAGACATATCTCTTTTTCCCTGGGGAATCCTTAGAATCACCACACCTTAGCTTAATAGGAATCACTCCAGAATTAGTTCTGAAGTTCAGAAATTTTCATATCTTTACACCAACGAAAGAAATTACTTTTAGGCTTAAAATTTATTCTTTAAAAATAATTATTCAAATTTGCACTGTACTCGAATAATATCACACCTGTTACAAAAAATGCAACAAACTTTTCATGCCATTTATATGGTTATTGTACATAATTTTTCAGGTATTGATAGAAGCAGTTGAAAATCACATGCCACAAGTGATTGTAATTGATGAAATTGGTACAAAACTTGAAGCAATGGCTGCAAGCACAATTGCACAACGTGGGATTCAGCTTGTTGCCACTGCACATGGAATCACAATTGAGAATCTGATAATGAATCCTTCATTAGAGATGCTTGTTGGAGGGATACAGGTGAGGTATTCCTACATCTTAAGCAGGATTCCGAGTTGATTTCTTGTATATCACAATTGAATTAGATTTAGCTCATATTTAGAAATGATTTTTCAGAATAATAATTTTTTAAAGCTTTAGCAAGAAGCTTCTTGAAATTATTTTTTTCCCTAAAATTAAGCTAATCAAAACACTTATAGTATTTTAACTTCTATGAATTAGTGATCTTTAATGTGTGTGTGTAGCCTGTAATGGATTAATGGCACAAGAATGAAAATGACGTGGTATTGTCAGTGTGACTTAAACCCAGAGTTGTCTGCTTCATACCCAGTATCAGTGTGAGCGTGATAGCGAATTACATTGTAACATACTTGAATCATTAATATTCTTCTGTCGATGGCTTGAAAATACCGTAACAAAGACCCAAATTATAAGCCAATTATCCCAGAGATTTAGGTTGTTAGGTAAAGACACATGGTGGATTTTTATATTATGTCTCTTAGCAGTTACAAGGTTCAGAAAGTGTGCTGTAGCATGGTAAAAAATAACTTGTATGTTTTTTCCTCTGCTTCAGGTTTTAATACTTGAATTTACAATCACCAATCATCTAAATTATGAGCATATTTTTATTCTTTTTGGTTACTTCAGCTATATTATCATTTTTTAGAGCGTGACACTAGGGGATGAAGAGGCCAGTCGCAGGGGTGTTCAGAAGACAGTATTGGAGAGGAAAGGCCCATCTACATTTAGTTGCGGAGTGGAGATTATTTCAAAGACAGAATTGCGTATTCACCGTAGCCTTGAAGCAACTGTTGATGCTATTCTTTCTGGTAAGCTTCCACTGTAAACGTAAGCGGTTGTAGTGGATTGATACATGACTTTATGCTCTTTGATTTGTTGGTGTAGGTCGTTTTCCAAATGTAGAAATTCGGAAGATGAAGTCTCAAGAGGAGAAAGGGAGTTTAGATGATGGACCTGTTAGTGACAGTTCTCTTCAAAAAAATGGTGAAATTATGTTTGAAGAAGTTACAAAGGGAGCTGATGACCAAACTAGCCAAAATGAATCACTTTTCAAGTTGCCTCTTGACTTGGTAGAAGATTCATGGGAGCATAAATTGCCACTTAGCCTGTTTTGTTATGGGGTAAGATATTGTTATCCAATAGCTAAGAGCTTACTACAAATGCATGAAGTAAACATTGATATTTACTAAAAGTTTACTCCTGTTATGTTTCCTTATCTGTGGCGTTCTTCTTAATTCTCTTGATGCCATTTATGATAAGTTTTGATACAGTAACACTTGAAAAAGATTAAACTATATGAGATAAAAAAATGTATTGAGCCATGCCAAATATCAAGAGATTCCTTAGCTTTAAAAGAAACAAACCAGAGAAAAAAAAGCATGTCAAGAACTGTGTTTTTTTCATAGTAAAGACATGCAACCCCATGCAGAAAGGGCAAAACAGGGGTAGGTCTGGGATCGCTACCTCAAGGAAACTTTGACGAAGCGAGCAACAGTTGGAATGACTGTTGGATGGTCATCACTCGCCAAAAAGGCATCGTGCATGAATCCACTCAGAGAGAAAAAAGTGGTGCGACTCTAGCAGTTGATAAATCAGAGAACAAGGAATCCCCTAGTGTGATTGCCAGTCTGATTGGAAGGCTTCGACGACAGTGATGACAACGATGGTGGTAGAAAAGGCAGTGACAAAGATGATGGTTGTGAAAATAAATTGGGTGTACTTTAGGAAACCTCGATAATAAGAGAAAATGGGTACACTTTGGGCATCCCAAAAAAAGAACCGCTGCTAAGATGACACTCAAGAAATGCGGCAAGAGAGCCCCTAAGATTGGGAGATCTGATACCAATTTCAAAAAGATTAAACTGTATGTAAGAAAAGTCTTCATTGAATTGATTCATTGAAACAGTACATCAACCTCTATATATAGATAACTCTTAACTAAAAAATAATAATTACAAAGAGATCTGTAGAATCTTCCAACAACACCCTTGTAATTAGTTACAATGTCCTACTGCAGCTTATCAAGAATATTTTCGCCTGAATCAATACTAACAATCTTTAATTATACAATGAGATACAGAAAGAGAATTTTACCATTGAATTCATAACCCCCTTTCGGCCCCCAATGAACATTATTTATAGAGTTAGTTAACTAACTCTAAAAATAACTACACTAACAAGTTTGAAGCTCTTTTAAATCGTAAGACAGAAAATTTGAGATTGACTTTTGAATTTCTGTGCATGCAATGGAATATTGGATCAGTTCTACTTCAGGAAACAATGGACTCAAATTCATTCATTTCTTCTCTTGCCAATTTACATTCTTTCCATATCTTTATCTTTCCCCATTAGTTACTAGCCTTCCTTAAATGGAATTTAATTTGTTTGTAATAATTATTTTCAGCTTTATATACCAACACACTAGAATTTTATGGGAAATATGCTAGTGTCATCCCATTCCTTCTTAAATCTAGATTGATAGTTAGAGCTTTCAATTTCATTTATCATTCTATCTTTAGGCGTAAATTGTTGTCATCCCATTTCCTCTTAAATCTAGATTGATAGTTAGCTTTCAATTTCATTTATCATTCTATATTTGGCCGTAAATTGTTGTCATCCCATTCCCTCTTAAATCTAGATTGATAGTTAGCTTTCAATTTCATTTATTATTCTATATTTAACTTTAAATTGTTGTCCTCCACAAATCAGGGTCACTGCCAAGGACAAATAGTTTTGAAGATTTGCTTGAAAATGTTATATCTTATTTACATGACTATTTCCTTCCTAGGCAAACAAATAAATAAACAATAAAATAAGATAACGGAGGAGAAAAGAAAGGGCAGAGGGCAGAAAGGATAAATATCAGTAATAGAGAAAGAGGGGGGGAAATATCAGTAACATGCTTCTTCAATTGAAATGTGAGTGCATTAGTTATGATAGAGACAGAGGAAATATAATGTAAAAAAGTATGAAATTAAACTGAATTAATGCGCCTGATGCTTAAATTTCTTTCTCCCATTTAGTGTATGCTGGTGCCTTTCACTTTTTGATTTTAAGTTGACAGTGTTGACAATTAGATAAATCATGATTATTGTAAGTCAAAAGTAACTTCTGCAATCCTAGGGAATATGGAGTTCATAGCATTGTTGGTCAAGCCGAGCAATGAATAATGCAAGCTCTTTTTGTTTTTATATTTTATCATCTGTTTAACTTACAGAGTGGTCAGTAATTCTAGATTTTAGACGCAACTGTTATTCAAGGGATTAAGCAGTTGAAAATGAATGATGCGGCCATTCAATTGACTGATAATATTAGTGAAGCAAATGCTTTACTTGCCTTGCAATCAAAGCTTAAAAAGAATCCAGGGATCCAGGCTGCTGCTAAATCTCATGATATTCCCATTTATGTGACAAAGGTATTGATTTTCTAAAATTGCGTTTGCAGCTATACTGTCATACACTTTTGCTAATCAATATTATTTTTCCTTCTAGACAACTTCTTTGGAGCATGTAACAAAAGCTATACGGGCATTAGTAAGTGATTATGAAGATGGTGTAAAGGATTTTGAACTAACAGACAAGATAAAATCATCAGAGATGATTGATGCTTTGGAGGTAATGTAAATGTTGTAGTTTTAACATCTTTCCTTTCCCTTTTTTGTTTTATTTTTATATGAGGCTATCAATTCATGGTCAAAATCACAAGTTGTGTAAGACAGATAGCTCAAGTCCTAAATTTAGCACTAGAAACATGGAAATGAATTCAGATGTAGTCATTTAGCTGTTTGGATTCTGGTGTCAGCATAATATATTTTCATTATTGCTTTCCTTTGGTATCTTTGCTTGCTTATTTGTAGCTTCATACCTAAATTTGTGGTGTTTCTTACCAAGAAATGCAGCAGGTATCCAAATTAAGTAGTAATTGTTATAAATTTTATGATATGATGAAAAACAATTATCAGTTAAATGTGGTTGTGGAAATTGTTTGAAGCGGTGAAATGTTATTCTTAAAATGGTGATGAGGATGCCCTTCATGGCCTGAGTTGCAATTTAGGTGATTTTAATTTGGAAATAGAATAAAGAAAATTGGCGGGGGTTGAAACAACAACAGATGCTGCGTGATCAATGTAATTGTGGTGAAGGAGTAGGCACGAGTGGATGACAATGACTAAGATTTGGGTAGGATATCAGAGTTTTCCAGACCATACCCGAGTTTTAGAAAAGACCCGTACATGAACCCATTAATCATTTTAGTTAAATAATAATTTTGGTGTGTCGTTTTTTTTACCAATTAGTAAAACAAATGATATTTTTTTAATACTAAAATGATTAAAACTTAATAAAACAGAAATCATTAATTAATGCAATATATTATTCAATAAAAAAATAATTTCTAAAGATTTTTCAAATTCTAGTTACACGATATAGCAAATATGTAATTATATAGTTATATATATGGATTTTGTTATAGAGTTGCTTAGATATGGGGTGGTTGGATACTATAGAATTCACATTTATCTCCATAATGTCTTGTAGCTCGTTATATATACCAGACCCATAATCATTTGATTGACAAAAAACGGCATCCATTGCTAGTAATATTTTTAATCCACCGTTGGGTTTGAGCCAAACTTCTTTACAAAGGAGAGAACTAGAGTGATCGTAAAGGTAGAAATAACCTTGCTGCATGTTGGTGGTGCTTTACTTAGTTGAGTTGAGTTGATTGACATGGTGAGAAGAGAAATCTTATTGAGAGTTGTTCTAATAAACGTCTCCAAAAACACTAAGAAGAAAATGAAAGGAAAAATGAAAAAAAATCTTTATAAATTAAAATTATTATATTCAGAAGCTAATTTGTAGAAAATTTTCATATGAACTTCATTAAAGCTTGTTTGACTTGAACAAAAACTTAATGCTTACTTGTGCAAAACCTTATTTTTAACTTGTGCATAAATTAATTTCAACTTATTAATAAATTTATTTTATTTTTCCTTTTTATTTTCTGTTGGAAAGTCGCCTTAATTGCGGACACTCCTATCTTGACTTAGTTGCCAACTCTTTGGAGACTATACTAATTGCAATTTCAAGGGTGACGGATTAGTCTAACATTGGTTAGAGATCTGACTTAAAGTTTAGATAGATTTCATTTTTTAAGCTGATTTTGAGGAGTTCACTTAATTCCTAAGACCAATTTCTGTGCCATCAATGCCTTTCCCAGATCTATTAACTGGTTATCTGCATTGTCATGTTCCTGGCTGGTGCTAAGTTGTCTTACAGTCACTTATGACCCGTCTTAGTTGTGGTTTCTTTGTGGACTGCTTGTATTGCAGCCTCAAGGGTGGTGGAATGGTCCCACAGTAGCAACAGATCTATATGACTCAGATAAAGGTTGTAAAAATTAGGTAGTCCTTATTTTATGAGATTGAGTTAAAATTTAGGTAATATTCTAAGATTTTATTTACTTATAAGTGCTAATTTTATCCAAAGAGACTCTGAATCTATCTACGGTCAATTCAATATTTGATGATTGATTACTGATATTATGGCATGAATGAAGTAAACATGGATAAATACCATTGCCAAAATGTTTGCGTATATTCTTGAGCTGGTAAGATACAGTGTGCCATATTTTGCAACTGAAATTCAATATATATGTCAATTAAAGTGACTCAACAATGGTTGGCACAATCTCTTTCTGCATATTTCAGGAGGCACGAATGGCTATTGAGCATACAGTTATTCTGAAAGGAGAACCTGTGGATCTACTACCAAGATCGTCTCACATAATATCTCAGCAGCTGGAACTTGTTCGTAAATACCAACTAGAAATAAGGAGAATCAGTGGAGAGTCAGGTGTACATCTACGCATACTTCCATCCCATTATGAAACTGATGAAGTAAAAGGTGGTGAAACTTTTGAGTTCGATAGTGAATTAAATGAACTTGCCTCCAATGGCCAAGTGAATGGCTCATTCAACACCATGAACAAATTGCCCCTGCTACCCGAGTAGGTTCACTTGGCCTGTGTTTTAATAGCCGTTTGTACATCCTTTTATGCACTCAACCTTGACCGAAGAAAATTGGTGAATTGGAATGGAAGGTGGAGAGATACAAACACAGACTCAATTGTTTACTCATGATATATGAAGATTAGATATAAACCCTCGTGTTGCAAGGGTGATGTAAAATTGTACAAGTCATGTAATTTGTAAACATGTAGAAAAACATTATTGAATGCTTTATGAAGTTTAAAACTGTAAGATGTACAGCATACCACATTATGATGTCACCGTTGTGTTCTTTCATTTGTACAAAGTAATATTGTGGTTTTACTTATCAATGAATTTTCTTCCCTAGAATATTTATTTTTATGCTTGAATATTTGGACATATGAAGTACTTAAGCAATAATCATATATAGAAAGCGGGCATAAAAGTGGCTTGTTACAAACGAAAACAATTATTAAATTGAAAATAACAATTACTTTATCAAACCTAGAATTTTTTAAAAGTATTTACTAAAATTTAATGCAAATAGTGCGTTAACTATTTGTATTATTTTTGTCAATCAAAGCAAAAGGTGTCAAAACTGTTGGTGTTGAGGAATAAAAGGTAGACAGCAAAATAAAGGAAATAAAATATTGGAGAGGAAAATATATAACATGAAACAAAGTAGTGTAAGATATTCATTATCTTTGTAAAAATTACATTTACAATACTTGTAGTAACTGATTATTAAATGTTTTTGTCTAAAGTTTATGAGCAGTTACTTAGAAATATTTATTAAAAATTGAAACAGGACAAATAAAAAGTCATGTGCATTTATGTGCAGTTAAAAAAAGAAAAAATATCTAACATTTCTCTTTGATTTTTGAGTTGTAAACTTCAATCTTCTATCTTAATAATTCAAACTTATTAGCTGGAACTGACTTGGTAAACAAATTTGCAACCTGATTTTCAGTTCTACGGTAACAAAGAGACACATCACCATTCTTTTGCTCTTCTCTTACAAAAAATAACTTGATATTAAAGTGCTTAGTTTTGCCCCTAAAAAATTGGATTGTTAGAGATTGCAATAGCAGCTTGGTTATCAACAAAATTCTTTGAGCTTTGCTTCTACTCTATATTTAAATAAGTCAGGATCTTACCTAACTAGAGAGCTTAATTCACAGTAGTCGATACAGCAACAAACTCTGCCTCAGCAGTGGATTGAGCTACTATTTCTTACTTCTTTGAACTCCATGAAAACATCCCTAATCCAAGGCTAAAACAATATCCAGATGTACTTTTCATGTCATCAATTGAACCTTCCCAATCAAAGAAACCAATTAACTTGAACTCCTTATGCTTCAAGAACTTAACTGCAAAGTTTCAAGTTCCCTTGATGTATCTGATGACTCTCTTTGCAGCCCTCATGTGAGTCTCATTTGGGAAATGCATGAATCTGGATAGAATGCTTATTGCATTTAGAATGTCAGGTCTGGTTCTTGTCAAATAAATTAGACATCCTATCAAGCTTATGAATTCAGCTTCAACAACTTTGGCAAATTCATCTTCTTTGACCAGCTTCTCCTTTTGATTCATGGGAGTGTCATTGCCTTGCAATCTTCCATTTGAAACTTTTTAAGTATTTCTTTTGCATACTTTTTCTAACATATGAATACTTCATCCTGACTTTGCTTAATTTCCATTATAAATCTATTTCTCCTTTCATTAACTCAATTTTATTGTGAAGTGTGTGGGAATGTTAATTGATGCTCAATTCCTATCTCCTCACAAAAATGATTGAAAGTCACTAGTGCAGAAATGTAAAACAACGACCCTTTATTTAGTGCGGCTTTGCGCTTAAACGCATTTGTAAAAAACGCGGTGGCATTTTTGAAATTAAATTGTTTTACAAATGCGGTTGTAGGGT
>Ga0123342_1007343_pt1 | contig 14611 bp, 8 predicted proteins | sample Turbeawhitnodule_FD_89960 | JGI IMG/M metagenome (GOLD analysis project Ga0123342, IMG submission 89960) | Root nodule microbial communities of legume samples collected from Mexico - Turtle bean Mexico white nodule | ecosystem: Host-associated > Plants > Roots > Nodule | place: Mexico: Nepantla...
AGGGACCAAGCACATGAGACACCGGTCCATGGAGAGCTGAACACCATCTCGGAGGATTTTCAGGAGGAGGAAACTCTGCTTCTAAGCGAAAGTGATATGTGCAAGCAGTGATGTCCCTATAGGCGAGGAGACCTAATTATCCACCAGAGCCCACTCTCTGCTTCACGAGCTTCGACCTGGAAGATGTGGTTCCTCACGAGGATGATTCAGTGGTGATACCTATTGTCACTGTTGGAAGGAAGGTGCACAGAGTCTTGATTGATCAAGGGAGCTCGGCTGATGTGATGTTCTGGAGATCAGGTGGAAATACGATGGTACGTTGAGCTGAGAACAACCTTCTTTGATGACATTGCGATTAGGATGATTACCATTAGGTACATCGTTGTTAACACGTCCTTCGCTTACAATTTGTTTTTCGGGTGACCTTCCCAGACAGGTTGGGTGCGGTAGCCTCAACGACCCACATGAAGATGAAGTTTCCTTCTTCTGAGGGAGGAGTGATTACCATAAAGTCTGACCAAAAGACGATGCGAAAATGATACAAGAGTAGCCTGAAGAATAGAAGAGGGACTTACACAATCACTATTCAGGTAGGGGAGCCATAATGGATTACGGAGGTAGAAGTTGTAAATGAGAGGCGACCTGGACCTGTTGAAGAGGTTCAGGTAAGAGAGATAAAAGGGAATAAGTTTAAGCTCGACACCTCCTTAGGAAAAGAGCTCAAAGATAAGATAGCTTATGTGATATCGGGGAACATGGGTGCTTTTGCATGGACATCCACCCGAGATAGACCCAAACTTCCTATGTCATCGGCTTACCATGGATGAGAGAGTCAAGCCCATGGTCCAGAGGAGAAGGAAGTTCAACGAGGATAAGCGTTTTGTCATCCGAGAAGATACTCGGAAGTTGTTGGTTGCTAGCCACGTAAGGGAGATTCAATATCATGAAGTGGCTGGAAAATGTTGTGTTGGTAAAGAAAGCCAACGGGAAGTGGAGAATGTGTGTCGAATTCATTGATCTAAACAAGTTGTGTCCCAAGGATTTGTACCCTCTATCGAGTATAGACTCCTTGGTGGACAATGCCTCAGGTTGTCGGTTATTAAGCTTTCTGGATGTTTCTCAGGGTATAACCAGATTTGTATGCACCCGAAGGATGAAAGCAAGACAACCTTTATGGCCGAGTTCGCTAGCTACTGCTACAAGGTCATGCCCTTTGGCCTTAAAAACGTTGGCGCTACCTATCAAAGGTTAATAGATCGGATCCTCGCCCCGATGCTCGGGCAAAATGTACAGGCGTATGTAGACAACATGGTTGTCACGTCAGAAGAATGACCAACATATTGCCGACCTAGAAGAGCTATTCAAACCATTAACAAAGTACAATTTGAAGCTTAATCCAAATAAGTGCGTATTTGGGGTGGAAGATGGGAAGTTCCTTGGTTTCTTGCTAACTGAAAGGGGCATAGAGGCGAACCCTGACAAATGCGCTGCAATCATAGGAATGAGGAGCCTGACCAATGTGAAAGAGGTCTAACAGTTAACCGGGTGCATGGTCGCCATGTCTCACTTCTTGTCAGCCAGTGGCGATAAAGGGTATCCTTATTTCCAATGCCTTACGAAGAACAATCATTTTGTATGGGCCAAAGAATGCGAGGAAGCCTTCACCAAGTTGAAAGAGTACTTGGCCAGTCCCCCTATTCTTGGTAAGCCAGTCCTAGGTACCCCTGTTCGTCTTTATTTTGCGACTACAGATTGAACGATTAGCTCGGTCATTTTGCAAGATTAAGATAGGGTCCAAAAGCCAGTGTACTTTGTGAGTAAGGTATTGCAAGGACCGGAAACTGGGTATCAGGCTATCGAGAAAACTGCTTTAGTTGTGGTGTTTACAGCTCGGGAACTTTGCCACTACTTTCAGAGCCTCACCGTGATTGTGATGACTGATATGCCCATTCGCAAGGTCCTTCAAAAGCTCGATATAACAGGTCGGATGGTCCGTTGGGTGTGGAGTTATCTGAGTTTGACATACAGTTCAAACCTGGAGGGCCAATCAAGGGTCAGGTATACGGTGACTTCATGGTAGAACTTTCATCTGATGACACCCAGCTCAATCCCAATGATTTCTAGTTGGTTCTTTCGGTAGATGGATCCTCCAATCAACAAAGAAGTGGGGTTGGGGTCATTTTAGAGGGACTAAGCGGGTTGTTGATCGAGCAAGCTCTAAGGTTCGCGTTCAAGGCGAGTAACAATCAAGCTCAGTATGAGGCCTTGATAACAGGGATGTTGGTTGCCGAGAAGTTGGGAGCTCGGAGTTTGTTGGTGAAGAGTGACTCGTTGCTTATCACTGGGCAAGTCACGGGTGAGTATCAGGCCAAGGATCCGCAACTAGCCTCATATCTCAAGTATGTAGCGATCTTGAAAACAACCTGCTCTAAATTTCAACCTCATTCACGTTCCCAAAGAACAAAACTCTCGAGCAGACCTGCTATCTAAGTTGGCTAGTTCAGGGAAAGGAGGTCGACAGAGGTTAGTAATTCAGGAGACATTGAAGTTTCCCAGCACAGTTGAAGGAGGTCCAACCGAGGTCAGCCACATGGAGGTCTTGGGGATTAGCTCAAGAAAAGGGAGAATGCATCAGTCGATGACTCAGGAGACCCTGAAAGTCCCAAGGATAACTACCTACAATTTGTTGGGAGATGATTTTCTTGAGGTTTTGCAGGTTAACACCACAAAGACTTGGATAACACCTTACTAACGTTACCTAGCTAATAGGTTACTTCTTGCCGAGCCTACGGAGGCTAAGACAGTTAAAAGGAATGTGGGGAGGTATACCCTGATAGATGGCAAACTTTTTCCTCACGGCTATACCCACCCAATCCTCACTTGTGTAAGTGGAGATCAGTGTACCTACATCATGGTTGAGCTCCATGAAGGCATTTGCAATAGCCTCGGAGGACGAGTTCTCTCGCTGAAGGTCATCCAAGCTGGGTATTACTGGTCGACCATGAAGAAGGACTGCGTGAAGTATGCCCAGCGTTGCGAGAAATGTCAGAAGCACGATGATTGATGCCACATGCCAGCCAAGGAGCTGAGGTCCATCTATAGCCCGTGGCCCTTCTGATACGACCCAAATCCATAAGAAGATGATCATGGATGCCAACTTTGAAGGGTCATCTCAACAAGCAAAAGAAGATCTCTTCAATAGGAGGAATGGTCAAAGTCCATAGCACTTGAAGTTCTTCCTATTGGTCTTCTTAAAATTAGGCCCAAACCCAAGCCCAATCTGAGGCCCAAGCCCAATCTGAGGCCCAAGCCCAACCTATGATCTCATCATCCACCATGCCTCAGAGGACTACTAAGAGCAGGGCACAAGCATTAGTAGATGAGCATCAATTGATGTACCTTTTTGTAATTTCTTTAGAGTATATTTAAATAGAACATAAAAGGGAGATGTGGATAGGAGTTTAGGGCTTGTGAGAAGAAGTAGCAAAGTCACACCTTCCATGTGAAGTCACACTTTCCATGTGACTTGTTTTTTGGCATCATTTTCAATTGGTTTCTTTTGAATTTTCCCACCTTAAAACCGGACCTGTAATACTATAAATAGGGGTGTTTGGTTAATGTAAAATCACATTGAAATTGAAGTAAAGTTACTATACACAAATTGTGTGAGAATTAGTGAGACTTGTTTCTCCTAGCTTAATCTTATCTTGTGAGTTTTGGGAGCTCTCAAGTGGCAGCAACCTCACTTATCTTGGAGCCTATTCACCTTCCAAGTGGCGTGAACCATCGTCCATAGCTTCAACTACATAAGTTATTCTTGTCCTTCATCTTCCAATTCCATTTCCATTCCATGTTAATTTCTAAATATATGTTGTTCATGTGTTCTTGATTCCAATCGGTTGTTTTGCTTTGTTTAATAATTCTAATCGGTTCATTTGATTTGTTTTGTGTTCTTATTTTTGCACCATTAATTGTCATTCATAATCACCTATACTTGTGTTTTTCCTTTGGTCTTTGGAAATGAACCTTCACATCTACTTAACACTTGTTAAGTTAATGTCCAGTGGGGATTTTCCTTAGACTTCTCACCTAATTGCTTAAGAATTACAGATCCTAATTCTAAAAAAAGTGTCACCTAATGAATCAACCTAAAATCAACTCACATCGCCTTCCATACATGGGAAATAGACATTCTAGGTCCTTTCCCTTTGGCAATCCGTCAATTGAAATATCTCATTGTGGCCATTGAATACTTCACCAAGTGGGTTGAAGCTGAGTCAGTTGCACAGATAACTGCACACAAGGTGCAACATTTTGTGTGGAAGAACATTGTGTGACGTTCCCAGAATCCTGTGGGCCTATCACACCACCCCTCAATCAACAACTAAAGAGACGCCCTTCAGGTTGGTGTATGGGTCAGACGCCATGATACTAGTAGAGATACAAGAGAGCTCTCCTCGGTTCCAAAGCTTCGTTGTTGAGGAATCTAACGAAGGAAGGAAGGTGAACCTAAAGTTGTTGGATGAGGTGCGTGAACATGCCCGTATTAATTCGGAGGCTTTGAAGAGACAGGTGGAGCTGATACGAAAGACCAAGACGAGACCGCGACAGGTCAAGGTTGTCGACTTGGTAATGCGAAAGGCCCATCCTTACCAGTTAGAGAACAAGTTATCTCCAAAGTGGACTGACCCGTTTCACGTAGTCGAGGTGCTCGTGAATAGAGTGTACAAGCTAGAAACCCTGGAGGGGGAGCCATTCCTCGAACGTGGAACGTGGAAAACCTCAAGTTTTATTTCAGTTAAGATATTTTGTTTTAATGCTTTCTCTTCAAACAATGTGATATTTAAGGTGATGCTTTTTTCCCTTGAAGGGGTTTTTAAATGAGGTCATCTAGTGATAAATTTGTGTTTTGAAAGATGGTGCATTAGTTCAGTTGATTTATTTGAGTTAGCACACGATGAGTCGACCTAGTTCGGTGTCAATATGACCATCCAAGTATACGTGCCCTGTGTGTGAAATGGTTATCTAGTGCCAGGTAAGACGACCTAGTTCGGTGTTAGTACGACTACCCGAGTGCAGGCACCCTGTGTGTAACTTGGTTATTTAGTATCAGGTAAGACGACCTAGCTCGATACCAGTACGACTACCCGAGTATAGGCACTCTGTTCATAAAATTGATGTAAAGGAAGTATTTAAGTAAGGTAAGACGACCTCGCTCGCGTAAGAACGACTACCAGAGTATAGGTGCTTTGCAAAATAATTTGTTTGACTTGATGCAAGGTAAGACGACCTAACTTGGTGTAAGAACGACTACTCGAGAATAGGCACTCTGCAAACAGACATTACAGATAAGTTGTTTGGGTACATGGTAAGTCGTGTTGAAGATGAAGCTTTGATGATTCCAAATCCAAGAAGGATGCTTAAAGATGGGTTGCTGCTTGTGGGGCTTTTGTTTTGTGTATTTAGAATTTTTTAAATCACTCTTAGTCCAATCCAAAGCTAAAACAATCAAGATCTTTTAAAGAAAACTGTTTTTCAAAGTAAGTGCAAAACAACTTGTTGTTTCTACGTTTCAATCAGTTGTCTTGCACTTGGTGTTTTGAAAAGCTAAAATTGGTTGATTTTACAAGTCAAAGCCAAATCAATCGATTGAATCGAGGTTTCATTCGATTATTTTTTGAAAAACATAACAAATTCTGTTTTAACTGTCAAAACTGTTTTGGCTTGATATGCATTTGTCTTGGGCTTTGCCTAACTGAATCAAACAGCTATTTTTGTGGGCTTATAACTGGGTTTTGGACCTAAATTGAAATAAGAAATCAGATTACAGAAAAATAGCTTGAGAATTTTTTCAAAGAGATTGCAAGATTGCTATATGCTCTGCCTTGGTCAAAAGAGTGAAATAGGAGCTATGTTTTTCTTCTTGTATCAGGTGTAATCTTTCCTATTCATTCTTGTATTTCTGTTTAATTTTGAATACTGTAGAGTGTTTTGTATTTCAAGTCAGAGGGTGTTTTGACTGTGTGGTGGTGGTGGTGCATCAAAGAGGGTGTGTAGTCTTGGAGGTATCAAGATAGGCTATTTGATGTGTTTGTTTTTGTAATCTTTTGTTGATTACATAGTGGATTATCCAGAGGTTGCTTCGGGCTCAGATTATGAGTGAACCAGTATAAAAACATTGTGTGTAAATTTCTCTCTCCCTCTCTGTTTTTAAATTTGTTCTTGTTGAAGTGTTGGTAAGAACAATCGATTGATTCGTAGAAACAACCGATTGTTTTTTTGGAATTAGTTTAAATACATTCTATTTCTTGACTGATCTGATTGCTTTATCTGTAATTCTGCATTTACTTTCATTCTTATCCAGTATTTGCGAAAATTCTTCCAAAATAATTCATCCCCCCTCTTGTTTAGCCCTACATTTCTAACAAGTCGGGCTAACACGGTGTGTGAACAGTCACCCGAGTTCAAGCTCTCTGTGAAACGATTAAATGATACGTAGTAGAATCATTCGCTTATACAAGAGGAGTTAGCTCGATGTACGAGTGGTTATCAGAGTTTAGTTACCCTGAGTGATGAATGAATCATTCTTAGCACGGAATAAGACAACCAAGCTCGGGAAGGTATGATTATCCGAGCAGGCGCTCTGCAAAGCAAGGCTGTGCAAGTAGAGATTGAGTATAGGCCTGTTTTAGCTACGAGTTCATGGTGCATCAAAAGGTTAGTGAGAATTTCACAGTTTTTCATGCTTAGATTCATCAAAGTTGGATTCTTGTTATCTTTATTACTTCATGTCAAGAGGTAGAGATGAGTAAGTAATGGAGTATCCGCATGTGTGTTAATAGTAGTTGTTAAACTTAAGCTAGTCGAAGTTTGCTATATGATAAGTTAAGTATCGTGGCATGCATTTGTGAAAGGTTTTAAAATAGTTGTACATGTTAAAGCGATTTAGAGGCAATAAGTAAGGTACTGATAAAAATATAAAGTGTTCAAATTGTTCAAATGGCAAGGAAAGCTAGCATATAATAGACCATTAAAATGTTCAAATTATTCCTCCCTTAATTGGCCGTCAACCACGGTCTTACCCGGGTTTAACGCGGAGAGGTAAAGGGTTGGGTGCACTATAGTTGCTTGTTCCAAGGTTGGTTCAAAGCCCGCCAAGAAGGATCGAGGAGCATCATCTTTGAGGGCTTCGATTGTCTTGGCGACATTTTCTTCCTTGTGTGCCTTCTCCTTCTTCAAGTTCTCTATCTCGGCCATCGGTTTGTTCCTCTCCTCGGTTAGAGCCAAGGCCTCTTGGGTCTACTCGGTGTTTAGTTTTCTGGCGCAAGTCTTTGAGTTGGTTGTTCTCTGGTTTGAGGTTGTCCATCCTTGTGCGGAGCTCCAACATCTCCTTGGACTTTTGTGCTTCAGACACTTGGCGATCTTGAGCTTTGTCATCAGCCAAGCAAACCATGGCAAATGCTTAATTGAACAGCTTCAAAGAGTCGCGACGGAGAAGGTCTTCCACCTTGAACAAATAGTCTGGCTTTGTCTCTGGGAATAAGAAAGTAGGCTTTGTTGTAAGCGAGAGCATCAAAACCAGCATCACATAAGCTCTTCATGTGGGAGCCTTTAGCCTCTTAGATGGTGACGACCTTGTGATGTGGAGTTCGACCATCTGAGTTGGAGTGTTCAGTGGAGGGGCGACTTCTAGTTTTTTTTTCTTAAAAACAAGGCCTGAATTGGTGTGTTCGTCCTCATCGAATGGGGTGGGAGCGACCTCGATCAGGGCTTTCCTTTTCTTTGTTGGAGAATCCTTGAATAGGATGGTAGTAGCTCTCATCTTTCTGATATGTTCAACCATCACCGATTTTCCGATGCCAGACAACATCCTTTATGCAAAAGAAAACAAGTAAGTGGTTAAGTATAGTAATGGAGTTTATGTTACCAAAGGTAGGAAACGAGGAGTACTAGTATAGGCTTTCGAAACACCAGGAAGGTACTCTTTGTTCAAGAGGAAGAAAGTGTCCAAAACAACCTTCAGATTCGCCAAGAATTCGCATACTCCCTGGTCTTGTGGGGACAAGTCGTCCAGGCACCAAGGGGTCCAATATAAAGGAAACCCGCCCAGAAGGGTCGGACCCCCTTTGTTAGCTTAGACTTTTAGGAATTTGCCCTTGAAATTTTTGTAAGAAGACTGGAAAAGTGTGAGCAAAGCTCTTCCAAGGGCACCGTTTAAGGATACCCATAATTGGCGGCCTAGAAGTCATTATATATTTTAAGTTGTTAGTCAAATATATATGTTAATATATGTGAAAGCTGTTAGAATATATGTATAAAGTCGTTAGTTAAATGAATAAAGTTGTTAATTAAGTAGCGAGCACCCGTGAATAAAGGTGCATGAGATTCTCTTCTGTTATTAGCACCATGAGAGAAGGTGCCTGTAGGCAGAATATCCTTTTGTTATATATGCTTTCGGTTAAGATTATATTCTCGTGGGTGAAAGTTGTTAAGGGATAACTATAAAAGGGTTTGAGACCCCCGGTAATGGTATGTTGTTTCTAAATACTTGAGACTGAAACTGTTTACTATTTCGTATGCTCTCACTGACTTGATCGTTGGAGTGTGATCAACAAATTCCCATTTGTCCCAACGGAGCGTTGTTCTAGTGCACCAAGAGAAGATAGACTAAAAGAGAAGCTCACTCATTAAGTTAACTTGAAGTCAACTAGCAAGAACATTTAGTATAAACTTCACTACAAAAATCAATCATTCCATGACAACCTTTTACACACTATTACTTAATAATTAATGTAGAATGAAATATTATGAGAATTAATTCAAGGTTTTTTATTTTAAATTTCTAAAGTCAACTATAATGAAATATTAGCCAAGAAAATTTTGAAATATCCAAAAGGTTATATAGAGATACAAGTCTCCAATTACATGTTATGAGATAAAATTTGTTCAAAGTAAGTATTATTCGTCATTCACAAAAATTCTACACATAATTATTATGACCACATCAAACTTTTCTTTGCACTTTTTTCCAAAGGCAATATATCCACTCTTATGATTTCTAAAAATATAATACCCCTATAATTTACTAATTGCTTTCAAAGTTTCAAAAATGCAAATTATTAAAACATAAAAACATACTTAGATAATCTATAATAAAATCTAAAACCAAATTACTTTTCTTTATATTAATTTTTTTGGTGCAGTAAGGAAATTAGATATTTGAAAAGATGATTTGAAACATAACATCACAAAAGCTTCTAGATCACCTAAAATGTTCTGATCCCACTCAAAAAAAAAAAAAACATTCTAAAATAAACTCAATCTTAGTTACAAAGGTTTTAACTACTAACTATTTTAGATTCCAAATTAATCATTATAAAAACTAAATTTTAGTTTATAAAATAGTATTTAACTTAGTCAATATAGTAACTAATTATTATTTTTCTCTAAAATTAATTTATATTTAATGATTTTTTTGATAGTGATTGAAGAAAGAAAGAAGAGAAACTTATTTTAGAGAGAGAAAAAAAACTCAAGATGGATGCTCTATGCTATTTTTTTACTACCTTGTGAGTTGAAAATCAAAATAGTGTGTAGACGAAGAGAGTAGGGTTATTAGTTTTTGAAGAGAAGGAAAAAGAAAAATTTATACATTTTGAATTTGAAGAGAATAAAGAGGGAAATTGAATGTGATGTTATAATTCAAGATTGGTAGAAGTTTAAGCTTCTAAGAATTCAAAGAAGAAGCTTGTTGGACCTCTTGTTTGCTAAACTCACGCCCCCTTCTATTCAACCCGCTCCTCAAGCCCAAAATAATATTATAACTTGGACACAAAATTTCTATTTTCAACCCCTCCTTTGAAAACAACTATCATACTACTGTAAATATAAAACTAACTCACATATTTGACATAGCATACATGATTAATTATTTAAAATTTAAGCATATTTTATTTTATCCTATAAAATAGCTCCTTATAATGAAAATATTATTCTTGAAGAAAAGAAAATAAAAAACTATTAAGTTCTCCTATTTTCTGTCATTGTGAAACTTGAGAAACTGAAATAGTGAAACTGCTCTTCTCCCGAAAGCGATTTTCAAATATTTTCCGTGCTGCTAACAAGTATTTTAAGTGTATACGCTTGATTTATTAGTAAAAGGATTAATGTAGAAAAAATAATCAAAGTCATACTAAAAATATTTTTTAAAAATATATTACAGTGGGCTTATATATATATACTATAATTTATTTCTATAAAGTATTTTAAATATTTAGTAAACATATGAAATGATATATATATATATATATATATATATATATATATATTGTTATATGAATGAACGTTGTAATTTTGTTTATATAAATATTATAGATAAATATAATTAAAATAAGGTACCTCATCTCAACTCCTCTCTCTCCGTTATTTAGATTGGTGATGTTTGGTATACAAGGTAGGAACATGGTCACGTTAAAATGAGTTTCAAAATTAATGCATTATTCTTGGAGTTATCTTACATGATCAAAGTGAGTTTACGTCTTAATATAATGTTGTTATGTAAATTTCGAGTTGCATATTTGTTAAGAGAAGGTACATCAATCTTCTTCACCAATAATTTTAGGGCAATCAAAATAATACACTCAAAATTTATATATACTATTATTGTCACTAATACAAAAATAAATAAATTCATAAATTAATATAAGTATTATAAAAAAATCACACATATAAAGAATTGTTATTCGTTTTTTTAAATTCTTGAACTTGTTAACAGTTCAATCAAAATTAAAATTTTCAGCTATTTCTTTTTTAATATAAATAATTATATTATTGACAAAAAATTCATATTCAATTCTATTTCATAATTTTGTTTCGATAATTCTGTGGTAAATACAAGAAAAGTTCAAATAAGACGAATTAACTAATAGTTAAGTAAAAGTGTAGCTGATTTTTTTTTCTTGTGAAATATTAACATAATTTAAGTATGATTGATAAATTTTTCAAATCTGAATAATTAAGAACATCAACGATAAAATTCTGAAGTTGAAATTTTAAATTAATATTTTATTATCATTCACTAAAAAACAAACTATAAAAATTTAATTATATATTGAGAGACATAATTATTAAAAAGAAACACATAACAATTAACATTTCATTTTATGTTTGTAAAAAAATTTCCCCAGAAAAGACTCAAAATCAGAAATATTATATCGAGAAACTAATATTTCATAGTCAAGAATAGGATACGGAGAGATTTTTTTTTCCTTTAAGAATGGAACAACACACATGAAAAATGAGTAGAAGAGTTTTTCTTACTTTTTATTATATTCAATTTTATGTTTTACTATTTATTAAAAGTAAATAACATTCTTTATGAAAAAAATTAAAAATCTCTCTAATTTAATTCCCATAAATTGTGTTAGATGCATGTCTTAGCGGATATTTCAATTATATTATTAATGACTTTTTTATTTTAATTTCTCCCTTTTAAGGATTTCTTTTTTTCCAATTCTTATCTGCAACGAGAGATTTCCTATCAGTATTATCATAGACTAAATTACTGATAAAAAAAAGTTGACTATAAACATGATAACTTTAGTGTAATTATTAAATAGAATATGAAACATCTCTTGCTCTAAAATTTTTTTGTAAAATATAGAACATTAACTTAAGAAAATAATGAGAACTTTGATTTTTTAAGTGGAACAATCTCACTTAAACTTAAACTGAATATGTTAGGGGGAAAGTTGGTAATAAAGCATTTGTTTAAATTAGTTAAATTTTTCGTTTTAACTATCAGAGTTAGAAAAAATAAATTAGTATAAAAGCTTACACTACAAGAAAATGCTTTTAGAAACTAAATTTAAATGTTGGACACTACAAGAAAATGCTTTTAGAAACTAAATTTTAAATGTTGGACACATAGTAGATGTTGTTAGGGCGTGTTATAGCATCAAAAAACTGTTGCAAAAATGATATCCACCAAAGCGTAGGTCATAGAGATGCAAAATGGACACAAATAGAGGAAAAACATGGTGTGGCTGACACAGATGCAAGTTAAGCCAACATTCAAAGACTTGGGCTAGGGATGAGCGGACTCTAGAGCAGAGGAAGGGCGAGATCGTCTCTACCCTACATTGGTTTGGAACACAAGAGGTCTTTGTCGTCGTTGGTTTGGAGCACGAGAGGTCTTGCGGTTGATGTAAGCAAGGCGTGAGCTAGGTGTATTATGAATGTGTTGAGATTGTAAATAGGACCATCGACTCTTTTTTTATGTTATGCATGGGAGTGAGGGCCAATCCTCACCAAGTCCACTTTCACCATAGGTAGGGTTTAGGCCTCTCTAAGTCATAATGAGATAGCTAGGGCTTAGTCTATGCATGTTCATAATGGGTTACGATTTAGCAAGGGTCTAGCCCTATCTAGGTTAGACTAAGTGAGGTCTTGTCCCTCTCTATTTTAGGAGAAAGCTTGCTCTTAACGACGACGAAAAGACCTTAACCTTACTTTAACAGTGAGGGTTATGTCATCTCTACTAGTTTCAAACTAGAGAGGGTTAAGCCTACACCAATAGCTACAACCCCTCACATAAGGATTAATGTCCCTCCTTTTAGCTTCCCTAGCCAACCAAGCTATGCTCACACTAAAAGACATTTAGCATCCAATATTTGAGTTCATATTTTGCGGAGGCTATACGTACTATTCCTTGTAATGTTACTTAAGCAAAACTTATTGCTTGTTTTTTTTTTTTTATGTTAAAGGGTTATTTAAATGAGATACATTGTTCGTTGAGCTAATACGACCTATAAAATAAGTATCTTATAAATACGTCTAATAAATATGAAATGGGAGAGTTTAGTTTGGGAAAAAGCATAAAAAAAAATACTGAAAGGGATAATGGAAAAATATTTTTCCTAAAAGGTTTTCCAAATAGATTCACCATTAAACCACATTTTTATTTTTAGGGTGCTTATAAGCAACTAATTACCTATTATTGAGATTGGATGATCGCAGTTTTATAATTTTAATATAATTTTTTTAGTTATATTACTCCATTTTATGATTAATGATAGTTTGTGATTGAATATCATCTACTCGATCTTTTGCAAATCAATTAGTATTGGAAATATACTTTTAAATTTAATTATTGAAACATCTAATTGTAATTGGAATTGATATTTGAGATTGATTTTAATTGTTAATATCTTACATTTGTAACTTGATTGGAATGTGGAAGAACCATTTTTTTTTTCATTTATAAATTGTTTTAGGATGATCAATATCAAAATTATACATTATATTTTAAGAATACAAATGAAATCTTTTTAGGTTAGCTTGAGTGAAAATATCTTGCTTGAGTGAAAATGATCTTTGCTTGATAAAAAATTGTATTGTTTGAGAGAAAATTGGGTTGAGACCAGGCTTGTAGCAGTGAAATTTTTGCTTGACCAAAAATTGCCTCGTAGCGAAAATTGACTCACTTGAGCTAGAATAGCTTGTGCTTGAGCAATACTTAAATACTAAACTATCAAAATCTAATATTTCTACAAGTTCAGACAACATATAATCAACAACATCCATGTAAGAGAAATTGAAGCTTGAGACAATGTCCCCTCCACATTTAGATCTTCTAGCCTACGGTACTATTAACAAACTAAAGCTATTTTCCCATACCTGAATTGTTTGCTTTCCAAGCAACCTCTAGAACCTTATTCTTTTTAGTCTAGATAAGCTTCAAGTTATGAGGACCTAATGCAAGTTATCCAAACAAAACATAAATTCAATATATATTAGAATAAGTTGAGAGGATTACTTTTATTAAAGATCCCACCATGATTGATGACAAAATCTTAAAGAAAAGAATGAGGGATCTTTAGAGAAAATATGAACTTACTTTGTTTGAGAATCTATTCAGGTAGGAGTGCTCCCTAGCTCCTAAGCTATTGTGAGGTGCGATTAAATTCTGAAATAAATGACGTATGGAATGAGAAAATGAAGAAAGAAAGGAAGGAATGAGAAAGAGAAAAGAGAGAAAGGGGCTGTTTTTTTCTCTTGGGGGGGGGTCTTACAATATTGTTGTTGGTATGATTTAGATGTTGTAACCTGTACCGACCAGGTCATCGGGTGTGATGACGTGGACAAGAGAAAGGTAGGTAGTCAAGAAGTCAACGTAGTCGTCGTATGTAAAAGCGGCGTTCTGCAACATAAATAAGCGGTTATCGCCGAGATGTGTCACCGCCAAGGTGGATCATCGCCCATCGCCTAAGTAAGACATCGCCTAAGTAGGACATCGCCTGAAGAGTCAACCCGCATGATGTAAGCATTTCACAGAGAGGGGGCCCACACGAGGGGATAACCCTAAGTTGGGTGGCGACACTGTGGGTCCCTATGCACAGAATAAATGATCAAGTCAAAAGGGCATGTGGTAATGCCCACGTGCTCACTAAAGGTATCCAGGGAAGGCTGCAAGCATGACACGTGTCTAATTAGGGCACTCGAACAGTATGATGGCGCGATAAATACAGTGCTCAAGTTAGAGCCCAAGTGGCCATAAGGTTATACATTGCACTCCAGATAAGGGAAGTCCATGGGCCAGATACGCTAAGAT
>Ga0123342_1007345_pt1 | contig 14607 bp, 13 predicted proteins | sample Turbeawhitnodule_FD_89960 | JGI IMG/M metagenome (GOLD analysis project Ga0123342, IMG submission 89960) | Root nodule microbial communities of legume samples collected from Mexico - Turtle bean Mexico white nodule | ecosystem: Host-associated > Plants > Roots > Nodule | place: Mexico: Nepantla...
ATAGTCTTGTTTTCACTCTAAATTTTGATTTTGATTATTTTTCCAACCTGGAGAATAATTGTTGGAAAAACCACCTTGCCTTCCTTGATTGCCCATATAATTTACCTTAGCTTCAGGTGAGTTTGATTGATAAGAACAGTGACCATTAGGATGATCACCTCCAAAAAAATCACACCTGATAGGTATATTTTGACTTTGGGACGAGTGAACCGCCTACAACTTTTGGGGTAGTTTGGCCATTTGTGCGGTCAGTTGCTCAATCTCCTGTGTCAAATCTTATTTTGAGCTAGCAATGCATCAACAGTATTCAATTCAAATAATCCTCTCTTTTGATGACCTTTTCTGTCATTCTGAGCTTGATAATCAATTGTGGCCAAAGCATCAATAATTCTCGTTGCTTGTTCTACATCAACAACCACCATTGTGCCACCAGCTGCGACATCTAAGAGCATCTTCGTATCAGACCTGAGACCATTAATAAATATATTTAGTTGAGAAATTTCTTCAAACTCATGATTTGGGCATTTTCTCAACATCATCTTGAATATCTCCCATGTTTAACAGAAAGATTCCTCTGCTCCTTGTCTGAACATAGAAATTTCAGATTTAGCTTTAATGTAACGAGAAATTGGAAAAAAATCTCTGTAGAGATTTTCCTCCACATCCTTCCATTTGGTTAGGCTCTGATTAGGATGTGATTTAAGTCACTCTTTCCCTGCCAAAGAAAAGGGAAATAAACTCATATACACACTCTCCAAATCACCTGGCTAAAAACCCATAGTTTCCACCAATTCATAAAATGTAGCCAAGTGTGTATGGGGATCCTCATGACACATCGTTGTGAACTGATTGGTACTAATAAGGGTGAGGAACTCTGACTTCATCTCCAAGGCTTTATTAGTAGCAGGTATTGCAAAGCTAGAAAAGTATTTAGGTCTTTGATGTATGGCATTGTCTCCAAAAGTCCTCCTAGGAAGTGGTGCTTCCTCCTCCGCCTTGTTGTTCTCCTCCTGAAAAATATGAATAGAAAAAGAAGTTGTTGAAGAGTCCTCTCTATTATCTTTTTGCTTCTCTTTCACCTTTAATTTTCGGTTTCTTCTAGCTACCTTCTCAATTTCGGCTTCAAATAGCAATTGGTCTTTTGGAATTCTACCTCTCAATATCGTATAAAAGCAGCTAATGCAAGGGTTAGCAAGAAAAATTCACAAGAAGTAACCGAAAATTTGTATTTTATATTTTGTTGGTTTTATTTCAAAATTTAAAAATAAACAGAAATTTAAATAGCTAACTAAAATAAAATTAACAACTGCCTAAAATACAAACTAAAACTTAGAAATAAAATAAAACAAAAACAAAATGTAATAAAACACTAAAATGACGCTAAGAAAAAAAAAATAACAAAAATATTCAGAAAAGAATATGAATAAAATTAAAACTTACGTAAAATATAAACTAAAGACAAGATAAAAGAAAACAATAAAAACAAAGAAAATGAATAAATAAATAAAATATATAAAAAAACTTTAAAATACAATATACTAACGTACTTAAAATAACTTAAAATAACAAGTGAATAGTAGGAGTAAAATAAAAAAATAAAAAAAAACTAAAACAAAATAAAACAGAAAATTATAATTGTAAACAACTAACTAAAATAATTTTAAGATAACGACGTAAACTTACGTAAAAATAAAAACTAAAAAAAGATAAAATAAAATATAACATAACAAAACAAAAACAATATCAAAATCAAAATAAAATAAAAATAAAAACAAAAACAAAAACAAAATAAAACAAATACTGTAAAGAAAAAAAAAACTTTCTTTTTAAAACAACAGATCTACAAATTAAAATCAAATCAAATCAAATCTTTAATAAAATAAAATAAAAAATAAATAAAAATAATAATAAAATAAAATATTTACAATATTTAGGACACTATAATCAAGAACTCAAACCTGTTCCCCGACAACGACGCCAAACACTTGATGACTTTCTACAACATGTGCACCGCGTTGTCAGAAGTAATAATTTATCCCTAAGGACGGATATCAATCCCACGAGGAACAGTGAATTATCATGTACAATAATCACTAAATATAAAACAGAACAATTAAAAGTGTGTTGAGAGTGGTTGTGTTTAGGGTTATGACCTAAACAACAATACCTAACACCAACACAACCATTCTTAACACACTTTTAATTGTTTTATATTTAGCGATTATTGTACTTGATAATTCATTGTTCCTTGTGGGATCGATATCCGTCCTTAGGGAAAAATTATTACTTCTGACATCGTGGTGCACTTGCCTTAGAAAGTCATCAGATGCTCAACTGAGTTGGTGGTATGTTTGATTCCCAAATTAACATAGAATTTCGCTAGATTTTGTCAACAAATTACTTTCCATTGTGGGTTATTATGGTTTTCGGTATTCCAAAATGGTAGATTATATTTATCCATACAAAATTCCTACTTGTACCTCATGCGGGGGAAGATGTTTGAAGTTCCTAAACTCTTGACATTTATTGAAGTTTTGAACAAAAATCTTGCAGTCCTCTTGAATTGTCAGCCAATAATACCCTTCTCTCAAGATTCGTGTTCTCATGGCCCGGGCACCCGAATGATGTCCACATATACCTTCATGTAATTGCCAAAGAACATAATCACCTTGTTCTTGCGTCACACATTTGAATACTGGTATCGAATAAGTCTTTGCCAATAATAGTATAACTAGCAGCTTTCTTAACCAAATTGAGCTCTCCCACTTCTCCTTTCTCTTGTGCCAATATGAATCTCTTAATTAATACCATACAGTCTTCTACATTTACTAACAACACTAGGCATTCATTAACGATTATGGTTAGAAAATGCAATGTTTGTTTGGTAACAAAATTATGATGTGTTTGTTTCTTGCAACTTGCTAACTTAGATAAAGAATCATCCTTGGTATTCTTCTCTCTCGGGATGTGCTCTATCTTGTCCATGCCAAATTGTTGCATAATATTTTTGACTTTACGGTAATATTGCATTAATAAATTATCTTTCACCTGATATTCTCCTTTAATATGTCACACCATCAACTTTGAGTCGGTTTTGCATAACAACCTTATTGCTCTCATATCTCAGGCTAACATTAACCCCGCTATCAACACTTCGTATTTGGCTTGATTATTTGATGTTTGGAACTGAAATATCAAAGCTTGTTCCACTCTAAATCCTTCCGGTCCTTCCAACACAACTCCAGCTCCACTGCCTTTTTTATTTGATGACCCATCAACATACAAGATCCACATTTGTTCTTCTGGAAACTTTTCCTCCAAGAGTTCTACCACAAAATCTGCAAAACATTGCACTTTTATTTGCCCTTGTGGTTCATATTTTATGTCAAATTCTAATAATTCTATTGACCATGACACCATTCTTCCAACCAGCTTGAACTTCGTTAGGAATTTTGATATCGGACAATCAGATCTAACAACAACTTGACGACTTTGAAAGTATGGCCGAAGTCTTCTTGCTACATAAACAAGTGTTAACGCCACCTTCTCCACCAATTAATATCTTGTCTTTGCGTTTTACAAGGCTTTGCTCACAAAATATACCGGTTTTTGCTCTGAAAATTCTGCTAAGTAAACAATTATCTCTATTTCTTTCTTTGGCTTCGTGAGTACAGGCAGCATATTAAGAAAATTTGTTAGTTTTGAAAAAGATTGCTCGCATTGATCACTCCAATTGAAAGACTCGATATTTATCAGTTTAGTGTTCTCGACTAATGCAGGAAAAAATCTAGATAAGCCCATGAGCTTTCCGATAAGCCTTTGCACCTTCTTTAGGTTTCTCGGAATTTTCATTTGTACAATAGCCTAACACTTATCAGGATTTGCTTTTAACCATCTATTTGTCTACATAAACCCTAAGAACTTCCTTCCTTTAACTCCAAAAACAAACTTCTCGGGATTTAACTGTTAGAAAATTATGTAAATTAATTTTATAATGTGACTTATGTGAAATAGATTTTGAGGTTTGGGCCTGAATGTGATTTAATAAAATAAAAGGCCCATTGGTTAATGTGAGGAGTTTGGGAAAGAATAGAAATGGGTTTTGTCTCTGCAAATGAGGTTGTCTCACTGGTTGACCATCAAGAAAGAACGTGAGAAAGAAAGGAATTGCAAGAGATAGATTGATAAAAGGAGATAAAAGAAAACTACTCACATAGGGACTCTCATGGATCAAGGTAGGTGCCTATCTCTATTATAATTGATGTATGGAATGTGAGAAATATAGTTTCACTACAAAAAAAAATGTATATTGTGGCGGTTATTTTAGTATAAACTGGTGTTTATAACCGCCAGTATACGCTTGTGGCGGTTTCCCAACCCGTCATAGAACTTACCGCCACAAAGTTTAATGTGGCGGTTTTACGCTACCCGCCACTTTAAACATAGTGTAAGTAGTGGCGGTTTTTATATGTAAGTAATATCAGTTATAATTGTCGCAATTTGTTTTATTGAAGAAGATTTTGGCGCCATAATATAAGTAAGTAGTTACGATTTTAAATCGTAATTTTAATTATGAATAAATAAAATTTAATCACCACTTTTTTATAATCTGTTTTATACAATTAACCTAAATATAATTTATTTTCTTAATAAAATAAAATAATATATAAAGTTATAATCATCCATTCATTTCATTGAAAGTTAAAGCACACATAATATTGTTCAAAAGTTTATACATAATTGAAAATTAAAACACATAAAAAGTTCATACATCCATACTCAGGTTTAAAATTACATTACATAATTGTTCAAAAGTTCATACATCCCTAATCAAGTTTAAAATTTAAAAAACACATCCCTAATCAGTTTTGCTTACAGTACTTGATCCTATTACTTGATTAGGTGATGGAGCACCACTTCCATTATCTGATGCCTGAAATAAATAATTTTAAGTTAATGAATTTGTATGTTTATAATTATAAAATAAAAGACACCAATAATATATTTAAATATATTAATACTTCTTTGGTGGATGCATGAACCAAATTAGTTGCCATTGAAACAAAATGTTGTGGAACAACAAAATAGTTAATTGGATTGTAAAATATAGTCTATTCAAATAAGTAATAAATAGTTAAATATTCAAATAAGTAATAAATAGTTAAATAAAAAGCAAAATCGTCGTCAAAACCGAATAGACGTATATGAAGCTGATAGATGATTGTGAAGCTAAAAAATGTCCTAATAAGATACTGCAATTAATGTAAAAGTTTGCACCACCATCATAAATATGTGATTTTGCTTTATATAGATAGATAAAGAAAGATATGAGATGAGAAATTGGTCTTGGGTGCAATTGTGGTGGTGGTGCCTTTGGATTAGGTATATAACCAATTGTCATCAAATCAAGAGTTTGTGGCTTTCGAGGTAAGGAGGAACAACGGGGACGTTATTAACTTGTTAACGTTAAAATACCTACATACTCAAGCTATCAACTTGTTTTAATCATTTTTTATGATGATAAATAATATAATATGTATTAATAATACTATAGATTACAAAATCGTATATTAATAAAAAATTAAAATAATACTTTAGTAGAATAGATAGTGATGTGCTTCCCCGTTATCTATCTATGTGTTTATTTTTAATTTATATAAAAATTTGTCTTCATTAGCAATATTCTTATTTAAAGAGTAAATTATATATATATATATATATATATATATATAATTTTTTAAGTGATACCAGTAGATTATATATATTTTTCATGGTAGAACAAAATCAAATTAACCTATAATACGAATTTCAGAGACAAAAGTCACATTTAGATAAAGGTACATGATCTATCACCGAATTTCATGGTACCAAAATTTCAAATCATGATACAGTTAGATACTCAATTCTTCTCTAATTCAGCAACTCAACAAAGGGATAAACAAATAATGAAGCAAACAAGTTTACCTCATCATTTAACCATCCAGTTGACCTAAGGCATCGAAACTTTTTTCCAGTAATCTCTATTAGAATTTTTCTTGGGTAACCAAGATTGTCCACCTGAAAAAGCAAAGAGCTTACATTATAGATTATACTCAACCTCCTAACATATAGCCAAATCATAAATTCATACCGGTTGGCAGAGAAGGCACGTTCAAAAACCTCGTCTTCTTCCTCACTACTAAGAGCAACAAATGGTTCTTGGAGCACTTCTGGTTCCTGTAAATCATAGCAGCAAACAGGGTAAATTGAGAGTAACATTTACCCTGCTTCTCCTTCCCCAACAAACCACACCAACTCAACTTACATGTTAGTCCTAAAAATAAAAATATCACACTAGTTCTGACAACCAGATGGATGAGACCCTACTTCCAAAATCACACCATCATGGTAAGAACTGACTACCTAATCTTTAAAATTTTATCTAAACCAGATCTTGTAGGACGAATGTTAGGATGATAAGTGGAGCTTAAGGAATTTGATATCTGGTATGAGCCGAAGGGTGTGATAAAGTCCCAATGCTTAGCTTATTGTTAATGAACCCATTACGTAACTAACTACGTAACTCTCTTTGCCTCAGTCTGGCTTCTCATTCTATAAATACACCAATGTATCCATACACTCATTAATAAGAAATATATTGTTCTACATTTTATCTCTGGACCTTGCCTCTTTCTCTCCCATCTCTCATCACCTTTACATGGTATCAAGAGCTGATGAATTTTTTTTTCATCATGACAACGTCTCCTTCCTCTGTCTCAACCACTTCTTCTTCTTCTTCTTCTTCTTCTTCTTCTTCTTCTTCTTCTTCTTCTTCTTCTTCTTCTTCTTCTTCTTCTTCTTCTTCTTCTCCTTGTGAACGTACTGTTTCCACGTATCTCCTTGCCCTTAAGCGTGCAGTTGATTCTCTTGCTGCTATTGGCTCTCCAATCTCTGCCGAAGACCATATAGATGCAATTCTTGATGGTCTCCCTGAAGAATATGACAGTTTCATCACGTCTGTCACCTCATGGCTTGATCCTTACACGGTTCAATATATTGAATCTTTGCTTATGGCTCAAGAAGATCGCTTTGATAAACACAAATTTCTTGATTCATCTTCTGTTCAAGTGCATTTCTCTTCCACCGGTTGGGTACCCTCGTCGTCTTCTAAGTCTTCTTCGCGAGGAGGTCGTTCTTCCTCTCGTGCATCGTTTCACCAAAAGTGTCAACATTACTCTCGTCCCCCTCATCCTAATTCTTGGAGATTTGCTACTCCTTCTTTATCTTCTCAACCACGAGTTCAGTGTCAACTATGTTTCAAGTTTGGCCACACAACTTTAACATGCTGGACCCGATCTGGCGTTATTTCTTCTTCACCCATAATTGCTAATACGTCTTCTTTTCAACAACCTCTTCATGATCCTGAACCATCTATTTTGGGTACTCCTTCCATAGTGAGTGATCCTCTCTGGTACCCAGATACAGAAGCTACTCATCATATCACCAATGATCCTATTGTTTTCAACAAGAAACAGATCTATAATGGTTCTAAGAATGTTCAGCTAGGTAATGCTTCTTTTTATTCATAGTATAGGAAGAAATAGATTTATTCATAGTGTTGGCTCTGCTTCTCTACGTAATTCTTCTTCTAATCATCTCTTTACTCTTCATAATCTTCTTCATGTACCAACTATTAACAAGAACCTTCTTAGCATGTCTCATTTTGCACGTGATAATGGTGTCTTTTTTGAATTTTTTCCTAACCATTGTTGTGTTAAAAATCAGGTTATCAAGCAGATTATTCTTCAAGGAAGGATTCATGAGGGTCTTTACGTGTTTCCCACTTTACACAAACCTTTACGTTCCTCTGTTAATGCTACTTCCTATAATTCTACTGTGCATAGTTATGATCTTTGTTATAAACTCCCTGCCCATGCTTCATCTAGAACAGTGAAACTTGTTATGTGTTCCAACAATATTTCATGTAATGTTGATGCTTCTTTTTGTGACTCTTGCGCACGAGCCAAAGCTCATCAACTTCCTTTTCTTTCGTCTAATACTACTTATATTGCTCCTTTACAACTTGTGTTTGTTGATATTTGGGGCCCCTCTCATGTTGCCTCCACTAATGGTTCCCTGTACTATGTTGCATTTGTTGATGCTTTTTCTAAATACACATGGCTTTATCTTATTTCACACAAATCTCAAGCTACTTCTATTTTTCTACAATTTAAAGCTCTTGCTGAAAACCAAACTGGTTTTTCTTTAAAAAATCTTCAAACAGACAATTGTAAGGAATTTTTATCGCTAACCGAACTCTTAAACACATATGGCATCACTCATAGACTCACATGTCCTCACACCCATTAACAGAACGGTTCAGGTGAATGTAAACATCGTCACATAGTTGATACCGGCTTAGCTCTTCTTGTTGTTGGCTCTCTACCTCTACGTTTCTGGGGTGAAGCATTTTCTTCTGTTGTTTACACTATTAATATCTTACCCACTCCTGTTTTACATAATCTTAGTACGTATGAAATGCTTTTATCTCGCAAACCTGATTATACTATTCTGAAAGTTTTTGGATGTGCTTGTTATCCTTTGCTTCGCCCATATAATCAACACAAATTTGATTTTCGTTCGTCTTTATGCTTGTTTCTTGGGTATGCTTCTAACTGTAAAGGCTATACATGCTTAACATCATCTGGTAAATTTATTTATTCACGCAATGTGCTCTTTAATGAACTCCTTTTTCCTTATTCTATGCCTAGTATTTTGTTCACAGGTTTTACCAATATCAACACTGATTCTCCTACTTTTTCACCTATTCTTACGGTTATTTCTGCTTCTCCTACAACATCACCTTCCTCTATCTCTCCTGAGTTGCCATCTCTGTTGTCTTCTGCACCTTCACCTCCGATCTCCACTGCTTGTTTGACGCCAACAATTGCTTCTAGTCTTAATGTTCACCCGATGATTACTCGTACTAAAGATGGTATTTTCAAGCCCAAAGCTCTCCAGTCCTCTCTCTCTCCTGATTTGCCTGAACCCTCAACATATAAACAAGCACTGACTCAACCTCGTTGGCTTCACGCGATGAAAGCTTAATATGACGCTCTTATGCAAAACAATACCTGGACCCTGACTACTCTTCCTCCAACTGCCAATGTTGTTGGGTGCAAATGGGTGTTCAAAAAGAAGTATAATGTTGATGGCTCCCTACAACGATACAAGACACGCTTGGTAGCAAAAGGATTTCATCAACGCGAAGGCCATGATTTCACAGATACGTTTAGTCCTGTTATTAAACCCACTACTATTCGTTTAGTTCTCATTATTGCGTTATCTTCCTCTTGGCCAATTCACCAGATTGATATCAACAACGCTTTTCTTCACGGTGACTTTGATTTTCCTGTCTACATGCAACAACCTCTAGGATTTTCCAGCACTGATTCATCTCTTGTTTGTCGTCTCAATAAAGCCATTTATGGTCTCAAGCAAGCTCCTCGATCTTGGTTTCAAAAACTCTCCACTACACTTGTCCGCATGGGTTTTTCATCCTCCAAAAGTGATATCTCTCTATTTACCCGCTTCACACCTGCTGACACAATTTTTTTATTGGTCTATGTTGATGATATTCTCATCACTGGTAGCTCCAAACCTCTGGTGTAGGATTTTATCCACAATCTCAACACTATTTTTGGGTTAAAGGACCTTGGTTCACTCCATTATTTTCTCGGAATTGAAGTCACATGGCTCCCTGATAACACGCTTCATCTTTCACAGCAGAAATATATTCACGATCTTCTTCGACGTCCACATGCTCGACTCCAAACCTCAACCTACACCCATGGTCTCCTCCTTTCGTCTCGTTGTTGATGCTTCTGTCGCGGTTGCAGATCCTACTCTCTACCGCTCGGTTGTTGGCGCCCTTCAATATATACACTTACTCGCCCCAAACTCTCCTTCTCTGTCAACAGAGTTTTCCAATTCATGCACAACCCACAACTCCCACACTGCACTGCGGTTAAACGTATTCTTCGGTATCTTGCAGACAATACAACTCAAGGTCTACGTCTGTATCCTTCTCCAAACTACTCGGTTGTTGCCTTCAGTGACTCAGATTGGGCCACTAATCTTGATGACCGCAAATCTGTCTCAGAGTATTGCATTTATGTTTTTTCCAGTCCTCGAAGAAACAGAAGGTTGTCTCCCGTAGTAGTACTGAGGCCGAATACAGAAGTGTTGTCGCTGCTCTTGCAGATATTATCTGGATCAAGTCTATAATGGTTGAACTTCGTCTTCCCACTTCTACATCAAGATGATGTTCCCTTGCTCAGTGTAGAGCTCTTCCTCCACAAAAGCCTTTTTGGCTTCTAAGGTTGAGTTCTCCACCCTTAGCGCCTCCATTGCCTTCTCCAGTTCGGCACTTTCTTCCTCTCGGCCTCCTCCCGAGCCATAGCCTTAACGCACCCAGCATTACTCAGCTGGAGTTTGGCCTCAACCGACCCACCCAGCATTACTCGTAAGCCGTCACTAATTCTAGCGATGACTTCAAAGAGATGGTGGCTTCCGAGAGCTTGTGCTTCAGCTGAGATATCTCTTCAACCTTCCAGTTGCGAGTATCAACGACCATTCTGGACAACACAACTCATCGGTAGTGCAACTCGATGGCGACCAAGAGGAGTTCTTCTTCAGGAATCGAGGAGAGATTCTCCTCGATTGGCATCAGCCCGATCCTAATGCCCCTGAGAACTTGGAGTCTCCCCCAAAGAGCGCCAAGGGGTGGCCGACAGCAGCAACTTCAATTGGAGCAGCCCTAGTCGACGAGGGGGTCTTAACCTGGATTGGAGAAGGACGAGGGGGTCGACGTGGAGTGCCACTCAGGGATAGGGTGGTGGTGGCAATGTCCCTCCTCTTACTCTTCTTCTCTTTTGGGGCGGTGGATGGTCTGGCCTCGACAGTTGAGGGGTTGCCGGCTGCAACCTTCTCTAAGCTTCCTCTAGCCATACCAACCGACTTATTATGAAAGGCAGTGAGCACATCAACCGCCTGAGGAGCTTCTTTCGTCATGATATTTGCAACAAAAAAGACTCATTAGTTAACAGAATATGACGACCGAGAAATGAAGCAACAAAGTAAATAAGCATACCCTGAAAATTACTCCATCGCTTGGATGACTAATATATAGATAGGAGCTTTCAGGTAGGAAGCCTTCTCGGGAAGCTATTGAACAAGGCATAGACCTCCCGCTCCTCGACATTGGCAATCGGACGAGGCCATTGCTTGAAGCGAGTAAGGGTTTTGGTTCAATACAAGGGGAATCTGGACTGCCCGAGCTCGTCAGAAAAGAGCTCCCTACCCTCGGGCTTAATAAAAAATTTGAGGAATTTCCCTTTGAAGTTTTTGTAAGAGGATGTGAAGGGGGTGAAAAGTGTGTTACCTGACCAGCTGACAAGAGACAACCAATTGACGGGGTTAGCCAGATCGGATGAATAATAATGGAGGAAGTGGATGGAGTTGGACGGAGACAAAACATATCACAACTGAGGCAAAAGGTTTAGAGGGAGGCCCATGTGTTTGGGTGGAGTTGTGAAGGAGCAAAATTGAGTGCCCGAAGGACACCCATTGTAAAATCATCGAAAGACAATGCAACATGTAGATCATAAAAAAGAGAAGAGTAAACGAAGAAGAAAGGACCCTCAGAGGTAGACCGACCCATGAAGATGTTATCAGTCGGACGACAAAAATCGATATCCAAGATGTCCTAAGCGGCATCCGGATGCAACATATTATGGTTGTCCATAAAGGAGCCAATTGAAGACGAATCCCTATAAACAGTGATGAACTCGGTCAACTTGGGATCGACCCATTCAAATCTTGAACAATGGGACGACTCTTCGGCAGGACCTGCCCGGTCGGCAGCATCCTTCGGATCATTGACCCTTACACAGGTCTCTACGAGGGGCTATGTTTGAATTTCCGACCAACAAAGGCTAGGTCGTGCAGGAATTGGGAGAAGAGGAAGATTGAAACGAAGACGAAGAAGAAGAATAAGAAGAAGAAGGAGAAGACGAATAGCCAGGGGAGGACATGACTAAGCTTTTGGGATGAAGGGAAAACATCTTGCCAGTATGTATCGGTCTCGGAAGTCGGAGCAAGAGAGCAGTAAGACGGAACGATGGGGACCACTATTTATAGCCTTTGAAGAGAGAGGAATGTTGAGTGTCACTCTCATCTCAACTGATTGGATCTTCCTTGATCCAACAGCTCACACCGAATGGCGCCAAAAAGCCTAAGTTATCATCATACGTCACATCACATGTTCGGCGCCGCTAACGCCATGTCCCACGTCGAGAAGCCCAACCATTACAACGACCTCGGATAAAGACTCTTCAGATTGAGCATCGTCGTGCTTAGGGGGCAAGTGTATGGGTAGGATCTCCACGACCGAGCGTTTGACTCGACACCCGGTCCAAACCACCAGAGAAACTGATTAATGATCCAAAGCTTGTTAATCTTATTTTATTAGGCCCAATAACGACAAAGGACCCATAATAATCATATAAATTAGCACAAATCCCAAAGGATCAGGTACGCAATCATCAAATCCTAAATACTGAGTGTCGAGTGCTAAAATCTGACTTGAGTATCGGAGTACCTTTTGGAGGTACCATCCGAATTCGGAGCTAGCGTGGAGGAGGTGTGGGAGAGCAAGAGCGTGGGAGTTCAACTGAGAGGAAGGAGTGAGGTGCAAACCAATTGACCGACCAAAGAGTGATTCAAATCATTCTCTTGATTCCAATCCCATTAGAAAACATTATGTATAAACAAATACCAAAACATAAAAGATGAAAACTTGCACATAACAAAATTAAAAAAAATAAAAATAAAAACATTATGTATCAAAACTGACAAATACCAAAACATAATGGATGTAAAGTTACACATAGCAAAATTTAAAAAAATAAATGAAATAAAAACTTAAAGGTACGAAAAAACATTACAATCTGAAAAAATAATTTTTATATGATATGCCAATTAAGGGATCATATGGAATTTGCTTCTTTAAAGATTAAACAACAATAAAAATTGAACGTCTTTTATTTTATTTTCAACGTTTAACGAATAAAGTCAATCCAATTCGTCCATATCGTCGGATTAGAATTGATTAAACATTACTCTATTTTTTAATGGTATTAATATTTACTCTAAATGTTAATTTGTGTTGTCACTGATAAATGCTATTTAATTATAAAAATATAATTTTAGTTGGAAAAATAAAAGCTCGTCAAAATATAGGCAGCTGCGACCCGGGTTTTGGCCCATGACAAAATTTTATTCTGGTAAATTCTCCACGCACCCTATAATTTTCTTATGCACCAGTATAATTATGTAAATTTCACAAATTTTTTCTAAATCCAAGCTTTTTTTTTTTCAATTCTGTACTGTAGAATTCAAAAACTTTTCAGATTACATAATTTAAAATATAAAAATTTAGATTTTATGCATTTTAAATTGTACTAGAAGATATTTTCTAATCTAGAATTACCTTATGAATTTTACAATCCATAATGCATCATGCTAGACGATACAATATGGAAGTGTTTTTAAATCCAAAATAAAATTTTACATTCCATATTGTATAATTCGGAATACAAATTTGTATTCTAAATAGGGTAGTGTTGCACAAGTAGTATTAGGATGATTGATGGTTAAATAGTCAATCAGAACATATAGAAATAAAGAAACCTGTCTAATGAAGGGATACCAAAAATGTACATATCTAATTTTCCCTTTTATCTATGTTCTCTCTCAAGCTCTTTTCTTTTTTGTGTGTCTTCTCCTTGATGTAATCCTAATCTATTTAGGATTCCTATTTTTAGTATTCTTTGGAATAATTCAGGAGAGGTCCTAGATGCTTTTGGTGACCATCAAGTGATCTCTCTCCTCTAAACACTCATATTAAATGCTCGCATTAGGTGCTCACCTTGTCACGTAGACACTCACATGAACACTCTTCTTCTTTTTTGCAATAAACACTCCCTTTTATAAGGATGTATGTACTCCTGATAAGGTTATTCAAGATTTCCAAAATGAGAAGATCAAAAGAATTGAAAAGTCTTTTTTGTTATCAATCTGCAATTGTGACAGAACTAGTTAAGAAGGCTTTCTTTGACAATTGACATTTACTAAAATATCATGAAAATTGAAAATATGAAAGAGATAAAAAGGGGGTATTATGAATTTATTTATTTATTTATTTTATTAAGGGTAAAATGGAAATAAATATCACTAACCCCGGAGGTGTATGAAGAAATCACGAAGATGCAAAAGGAAAATCCAGGTGCAGGAAGAAAATCCCTTTTATTCTTAATTCTAATTCTTCTAGGCGCCTTGAAGTTTCACTTTTCCCTCTCTACCCTGAATTCACAATATAACAAAAAGCGCCATCGACAAATTTCGCATCTTTCATATCTCAACCAAAATTTTCATTTTCTCTCCCTTTTTAGTTTCACTCAACAATGAATATATACCACCACCCCACAACCCCCAACCCTCAACCAATCACACCAACTCTTCTCTTTTTCTGTTCCTAAACAACAACCTCTACTTTGTTACAAATGG
>Ga0123342_1007346_pt1 | contig 14607 bp, 8 predicted proteins | sample Turbeawhitnodule_FD_89960 | JGI IMG/M metagenome (GOLD analysis project Ga0123342, IMG submission 89960) | Root nodule microbial communities of legume samples collected from Mexico - Turtle bean Mexico white nodule | ecosystem: Host-associated > Plants > Roots > Nodule | place: Mexico: Nepantla...
ATATATATATATATATATATATATATATATATATATATATATATATATATATATATATATATATATATATATATATATATATATATTTACTCTTTTACTTTTTTTATTTTAAACTTAAATTATTATTATTATTATTTAAAATAGAATTATAATTTAAATATAAAAAATATAATCAAAAATTAAAAAAAAACATAATTAATCATATTATATATAATAAATTATAAATATAAATATAAATAAATATATTTTTTAATAATAAAAAATAAATTTATATAATAATTATATTAATTACAAAAAAGTAAAGATAAAAATAATAATTTTATTTAATATAAAATAATTTTTTATCAAATATTTTATAAATATAAATATTTAAATAATATTTTAATTAAAAATAATTATAATTTATAAATAAATTATTCAAATTAATTTTTTAACCATTTTTAAATATAAGAATAAATTTCTAAACTTACATTTTATCAATTAAAAAAATATAATTTCAATCACACTCATCAATCACTTATAAACTTTTATAAAATTTATCCACACTTTTCACTTTATTTATCTTAATTCAAACATCCTAAATTCACTTTCTCATTTTCAGTTAGTTCCTAATCCAAACAAAGATAGTAGAAATGAATTGCTTAATCTCCTGTACATAATTGTTTATCTTAATTAAATATAAGGGGATGATTTATAAATTGTTACTGATTTTGTTGTATTAAGTGGATTTCATTTTGTTTAGCAACTATTGGATATTATATAGTTAAATGTTAACTTCAATATCATTAAGTTAGTTATTTCAATTGTAGTTAGTTATATGCTTACTATCTCCTTTTGCATAAAGACTTAGCTAGCCCTACAATATTGAACATTGTACAAAAAAAATTTACCAAAGTTGTATATTATATTTTAGTTAATTTGATCCTTATCTTTCAAAATTCCTAGTTCCAACCCCGATTAGGCCACATAAGATTGAAAAATATTTTTATTAACATCCCCCTTCTGTCACTAACACAGATTTGACATTGCTTGTGTGACATTAATTGACGCTGCAGATGTGATATTTGGTGAGGATGTGACAATGACTCTATATTATAATATATGACCCGTAGCACACACAAAACTGGTTACCCGTGTGTTTGTAAGTGGTTACTTATGTGACGCACGCAAAACTGATTACCCTTGTATGTAAGTGGTTACTTATGTGATGTTTATGGCTACCCACTCTTCATGAAAAAAAAAATCATTTTTTTTAATAAGAATCATATATTTTTTTTAACCGGTGTAATAACCCTACCAGAACTATCCAGCCATAGGTTCCTCCACATATACTGGCACATGCAAAACTGGTTACTCATGTGTCTGTAAGTGGTTACCTATGTGACGTTTATGGTCACCCATTCCTCATGAAAACAAATCAATTTTTTTTAATAAAAAACATATATTACATCAGTTAGATGGTTTAACCGATGTAAAAATCATATATTACATTAGTTTGATTGCTTAACCGATGTAGGTTTCTCCACATATATTGGTACACACAAAACTGGTTAATATGGGTCATATATTACATCGGTTAAATTATTTAACCAATGTAATATGGGTTATTCTGAGTAAAAAATATATATTACACCGGTTATGTCTGAGAATCAATGTAATATATATTTTTTTACCCTATTTTAAAGCTTGTGCTGTTCATTCGCGCGCAATCTCACTCTGTCACGTCTATACATCGTGTTATTTTAGAATATATATCATGACTCCATAAGATTTTTGTTGTTTTAGAATATAAGATAATAAAAAAATACACATTTTTGTTTGTCTTTCATACTAATTGAATCGAAAATCATCCAAATATCTAGAATAGAGAGCCTTGTTGTAGATGGTAGCTAATATGAGGAAAAGGCGACTAATACTTTTAAGCTTTCTCAGTTTGTTTTGATTCCAGACTGTGGGCATTTGAATTGTCGCTTTTCATTTTTTATTATTGAGTTTGATATGCAGAGAAATATAGTGTTATAGAAGGTGACAGTGACCCTGCTATCTCTGGTCTTTTTTTTATTTTACTTTTATTTGTACCTTTTATTTGTGAGTATAATCGTGGATCTGATAGATCTTTCTGCTGTATCTGTAGTGTAGTGTGATGCGTCCCTAATTTGGCGTCGCGTTCTCCATTAAATGGACGTGGTTCTGAAGGCAAGCTACAATAATAGTAGGGCATCAAATTTTATTAATTTTTATAACACATGGTGGGACTCTTTGATATTCTATCAGTCTCTAGTTTTTGAGGGGTCTGATTCTGATGTGTCAGTCTCTACTTAGCACATGGCTCTGCTAATGCCCAACAACACATCTACCATTACCCACCTCATATTTGGCTACTTCTAGTTTTGCCACTTTCCATACACCTAATTCCAACAATCCAACCTATTCATCAATTCTACCTCCATTATGGAGGTAATCTATCATCCTGTCAATTACCATGGGCCCATCTCCTTCTTCATCTTTTTAAGCTTCTTCTATAGCAACTAATAAATATCATCAACTTTCACAAAAGTGATTATTGATTGAACTAAGATCACCCCAAGTGGCACCCAACATCTTTTTTAAGCAACTTTAAAAACCTAAGACTTTGCAAAGCCTTGTTTTGTATTGAGATAATGGAGAGGAGAAAGTGAGGCATGTGAATGAGTGGTTGAGTGAATAATAGTGTATTTTATTCCTTGTGCGCAAACCTGGATTTTATTCCAAAGAAACATGAATGTGGTGGTGGACTGAAAAGAGAAAAGAATGAAAAGGCAATTGAACAGGAAAGTGGGAAAAAAAGATGGAAGAGGTTTATGACATTTCAATCATTCCATTCCAATTGAGAACAGAAGTACAGCTTAAACCATGCACAACTTTCTTTTCTTTTGGTGACAGACAAGTCACAAGAGAAGATTATGTATTGGGAAAAGATAAAGTTATGAAATACTTCTGACAAAGAACACTCTCTTTGGATCTCTGGTTTATCAATAAACATGTGGGTCACTCGACCCACATCAAAAAATAATAATAATAAACTAGTTTATAGAAGGATACGTAAGATGCAAACTAAAGTGTTTACCAGAGTAAAAGTGTAAAATTGATATAAAAGTGACTAATTACCCAGTTGTAAGTGAAACTTTTAAGTATTAACGAGTAGAATTTGTAAATCTATGATGAGCATGAAAATAACTACCATACTTTGTGGATGAAATTTGGGATGATATTGGTTTTTGAATTCTCAACTGCATCGTTTAGGAAATTATCTTTTGTTCTTAGTTTCGTAAATAAATCAAATCTCACGTGCAGCAAGCCATGAATAACTCTGTAACCAACAGAAAAATACAAAAATGAGCAAAGCTCAACACCTTAATGGAGCTTTTAAAGGTGACAATCAATGACCCTATTCAGTTTACTTAAAAAACTAGTATTGGCACAAACAGTAACTAACATGGCTTTAAAATATTTGAAGTAATTCAAGTTTGGTTTTACTACTCCTATTATTATTATTATTTTATTTAATTAAAACAGTAAAGCAAGCATTATTTTTCATATACAACAATTACTTTATATTTTGGAAGTGGGTCCCAGTCCCCGCCTAAACAATTTATACTTACCGTTATTACTTTTTCATTTGGTAAAATAAATGTTAAGAAATAAAATTTAAAAGGTTTTGGAATCATTAGTTAAAGGCTTATTTAGAGAAACAAAAATAAGAAAAAAAACTAATATTAAAAATATTTATGAAATAAAAAGTTTAGTGTTGTTAGTTATTTTTCATTAAATACTTAACTTTTAGAGAAAATTACATTTATTTGAGATTAGGATAAATAACACACGAATCACATGTAGTTTTAAAATTAAAATAGATTTTTTTAAGTTTTAATCGAAAAATATTTTCTTTAAACTTATTTATTCTATTTAAAAGTAATATTAACTAAAATATAAATAAAATATATGAAAATATATTGAATTTTAAAACAAAAAATAAAAATATCATAAATAAATGAGTAATAAATAAATTGTTATTAAAAATATAAAAAAAAATTAATGACACAAAAATATTAATGTGTATTTAAATATTATAATTATAAAATAAAAAACATTAATGTATATTTAAACATTATAAGGAATTTAGATAATATTTGATTAAAGTGACAAGTGTGAAAAATAGTTAAATCTAGAAGATGGGAGTATCATTTAACATTATTAAATGATTATACTTAAGTATTTGATCTACTGAAAAGGTTTATACTTAACCATTATGCTTATTCTATTGGATGCATGAAGGGAGAATAAAGGTTAATGGTATTGGGAAGGTGGTACAAGCAATAGAGATCCTTTTTGTGAATGTGGAAGAAGGAATTGTAAGAAAAGAAGGGAAGAAGTAAAAGAGTGGGAAAAAGAGAAGGGTAAGTAAGAGGGAGGAAGCATCCCTGGTGGTGGCACAAGAAAGAAAATGATGGGTATTGGTTATTGGACAATGGAAACTTTATATAAGTATGGTTGGTCGAGTTGTGTTATGATGACTTCTCCTGCAGAGTCATCTTCAGTGTGCAGCACCAATAGGGACTTATCTTTGTTTCCTTTTCACTCTCATTGCTTTCCCTTTACAGGGATATTAGGTCAGTCCCAACTTTTCAGACTTTTCCTGCTAATTCAACCAACATAATCAAACCAAACAAAGGGAAAACACACATCACCAATTCATATCAAAGCAAACAAAACAAACCACTCATCGCCAATTAATACCCGTTTCCGGAATCGATGCCCACTTCTGCTGGTGACCATATACACACCACCTTTGACCTGTTCCCTTCGCCATTTCACACCCATCATCACAACAAAACAACTTTTTTACTAGTGGGATGGATTCCTCTCCACTTTTCTCATCCAACAATTCATTCACACAAAGTGGGGGACACACACCTCTTGCTTCCTCTGTTTTTCTCCTCCCATTTAATTACTTTCCAACCACTTTACATGTCAACTCAAAACAAAATATCATATACCATTCCTTTCTTAAAGCCACAATAAATGACGTTCACATACAAACAAAAATTCAAATTTCCTTTCTATTCAAATTTTCTTTCATTCAGATTAAAACAAATAATTTCAACTAAGGTATAAACAGATTCTAGAAAGAACAAGAGAATGCAATTATACTGTATGAAAACAACAAAAGAATTCTACCGTCTACCGTTTCTGATCTGTTTCTTCCTCCTTACAGTGGCTGTCCTTTGGACAATGGACAAAAAAAATACTGTAACTATTTTCCGTTGGGTGTAAAGGTAAAATGGGGTATATGGAAAATGCAACAAACTCCTAAGAGTAATTGACATGAACACTGGCATTAATGCCAGAGTGACAAAGAGGGCAATTGTGAACGGTGGACCCACACATTGTGCACAGACACAGATGCCTACATGGCAACAACAACACTATCGATTCTCTTACCCCACACTCATTGCACATCCTTCTTCCCGAAACGCCACCGTTTTGGTTTCCGTTTCTGTTTCCGCAGACTTCTTCCTCCCCTTCCTCCCTGCCGCGGTTGTTGCTCCCGCAACTCGACTCTGCGGTGGAGGCTCCGCCGTGATGGCGGTTCTCCTCGCTAACGTGAGCCAAAACCTGCTCCAGATTGTTCCTGAGCGAATTCGCGGTGGCCTCGTTGTTCTGCGCCAACTCCCTCCAAATCTGATTCTCTACGCTGAGACTCTTAACTCTTTCTTGAAGCACCCAATTGAGCTTCCCCACGCGCTGAATCTCCTCGTCTTTTTCCTTGAGTTTCTTCGCCACGGCCTCTTGTATCGCCTTCACCAACATTCTTGATTGCCTCACTCGCTGCTCCTCGAGTTCCATCCAAACTCTCTCTGTCTGAAAACGGAAAAGAAATCCATGAGCCACGCATTTTCATTGAGCTTATTTAAAGAGATTGGAAAAAGATAGAAAGCAGAGAGAAATTACGTGTTGCGCGATGAAGCGGTCGATCTCCGATTGCTGGTTCTGGAAATGGAAGACGAGGTCTTGGTCGAAAGAGGAGAGTTTGATTTTGTGCGAGACAGGAGGAACGTTGGATTCGGTTATGGAATCTCTGGAGCGTTTCCTCGGGAGGGGGATGTTGTAGGTGAGGCCGCTATCGGAGTTGTTGATGGAGTTGGGGTCACAGAGGGTGGTGTGGTGAAACGGAACCAGCGTTGAAGGAAGAGCCACAGCACCTTCGATTTGGGCGTTGTAGAAGGCGCGATTCGGTTTCGTCATTTCTCTGATTGAAAGTGAAAAAAGAAGGCCTGAGTGAGATATGTGGAAATGAAGAAACAGAAAGAGAAGAAGAAAAAAAAAAAAAAAGAGGAAATGGTTTGGTGCGTTACCTGGCGGTTAGTAACTGCGCGGGGAAGAGATTCATGTGCTGAGCCTCAACTGCCATGATTGCGAGAGTTGGTTGTGACTTGTTACTGCTCCTTGCCCCGTTGGTTGGGTTCTCTTATAGTAGTATCAAGTTTTTGTGTGGTTTTGGTTTTCTTGCAATGAGAATGAATGAATGAATGCTGTGAGAGAAGAGTGAAGAGGAAATGAGGGAGAGAATAACTAGGCATGCAAATGAGGTGGCGACTACAAGGGAGCCTCAATGAATGAGTCCCGTTTATTTAAGGCTTTGGCTCTTGTGCCATTTCTAGAGAGAGAGCAACAAAGTCAAAACTCATACCATTTTCTCCCCCAAAATCTAAGCATAAATTAATTCTTTTTCACTTTTTCCTCCATTGCCAAACGCAATTTATTTAATATAACATTAAATGTACGTAATCAAAGTTACTACAACACACTGTAACGCGTGTGGAAATGGGAATCACTCCCCTTTCACTTTTTCTTAACCTTTTCTTCCTTCCCTCCTTTTGCAATTTGCTTCACTAAATAAATCAATTTCGTTTTATTTTATGATAGGATAATGGCGTGGCGTATCGTATTATACAATCCACTTTTCGAAACCATACATCTTGACTCTTTTTGCCAATAAAAAATAAGTAAATAATTATCCTTGGGGTTCAGGTACTGAAGAGGTGCGGTTATTTTAGTGGTGCCAATGTGAATAACGCGCGGCGTGTGTGGCACGACGTGGCGGTGCGGTGTGAAGAAGTGCCCTCGTGATAACGCACGTGCGAGGTGCGTGAATGGAGGTGGGGACATCAGAGACTGACCCCTCAGCCACGTAGCGGTGGGACCCACCTCTGTTCTGGAGCGGTTTTCTCGCTGTGTTGCCTCCTCATTTCTTAAACTGTTGTGTCTGCGTACGGACCAATTGTCTGGGTGACTTATTCGGTGCGGTGCGGGTCCACGCTATCTGAACGGAGGACATATTCGTCAACGTTCATCCGTTTCTCACCTTCTCACCTCATCAAACGGACAAAACAAAACCACTCAACTTTCTTTTCAAACCTTAGAATTGGAAACGTTTTGAAGTTTATTACGGAAATCAGCTAACAGTTATGATATTTCCAATGGACCACATGTTTTTAACTCATTACTCTCTATTTATTTCAATTCTACTAATATTTATTACATTTCTTAACTTTTCACAATTTCAACAGTTTTTTTTTTGTCAACTTTTTTAATCTTAAACAATTTAATTCTCTTTATTCACTGATACTTAATACCATAGAAAACTATTTGGTACAATCAAATAACTCCGTTCAGTAGTTTTAATGCATATTTCTTAATTTTTTATTTCTATTTACAATCATAACCAATTATAATTAAATTATATATTCTATTTAAAAATCTATTTTTGTAACAGTTTTTTGAAAGTTACACTCCACAATTACCAAATCTGTTTTGAATTCTGATGATCTAAATTTTGACTTTAAAAGCAAAACAGAATTTATAAAAAAAAAGTTAATAATAGTAGTTTATCAGTTACAGTAAGCAAGAAACAAACATTACCCCTAACACACTTGTTCATGACAGGGTAAATCATAAGATAATAAAAGAATGATGAATAATTTTATAATGTCAGAAGTTATATCATCTAATAATTCCACAAAAATTATAATTCACAGTGTGTTATTGTATTTTAATCAATTTGGACATATTTTAAGTTTTACAACATTTTCATATAACATGAAAAGCCATGGCATCTACAGTTTATGAAATAAAACTGCACTAACCCTATTTTATATGATTGAAGGAGAGTGGTCATTAAATTTAAAAAGACAGAAGCGCAATCTCAATTAATTAAGACATTAAATTTTTTTCCTTCGGAATCTGACCTAAACCATGTGCAGGGTAATAGATACATAACAGAGAGTTCTTAAGTTTGTGTCGCATCTTGCTACTTTTGTATGAATAACAAAAGTGGTAATAAAGAAGTGTAGTTTAACTTCCAAAATAATAGAGAATCTGAAACTATTATATAAAATCAGGTACACATTTGCAAATAGATGCACACATTGCTAAAGGTTCTGTCCCTTAGTAGTCACAGTTATATGTCTGTACGTAGATTTAGTCTCAAATTCTCTCATCATAACACCTAGACTCATTAATATTCAATTAACAATTAAATAAGTGATTAAAAACTGTATGTTTAAGTTGTTTCCCTATGCAACTTCCACTTGAGTAGGCATGTGGGTTTATTATTTATTGCTTAATGTTCAACTTTAGTATATAGTTATTCAATCCAAGAAACTTTGGGGCTTAATAAACTCAAGTGCATCATCCACTTCTACTTTTCTTTCGGCCTTAAGAAACAGGTTTGGTGATGCTACCATTTTTTAAAAATGCAACCTATTTCGATGGTCATGTTTGTCTTTTTACATCAAAATGTGCTTGGCATAAACCTCCATACAATGGAGCAGAATCACTTTTGTGCAAATAAAAAGAAAAAGTAGAATAAATTAATGTTACCTAAAACAATTGTATAAAGGAATATGTTTTAGTTTTTATTGAAAAATATCCATGTTGTTGGAGTGCTCAACATAGTTGTTTGTTTTCAGTTTTCATATATAGCTATTTTTGTAGTTTTTTTTTTTTTTACAAAGTCTTGGATGTATCAAGGTTTTTAGTTTTTATGTAAGGTTATCAGATTTTAAAGTCTACTCAGACTTGTGGGAGTCTAGTAAACCCGACTCATAGACTCGTAACTTCACATAAAAAATTTAACCAAAAAAAAAATCATGATACCAATTCCATAATATTGAAATAAACAAGTTCATAAACCAACAAAATAACTAAATCAATACAAATGTTATCAAGTTTAAAAGTCTCAATCATCTAATCATCTAAGGAAATTATCTCCAAGATCTCCATCATCATCTTCATCACCATCTTCATCATCATCTTCATCACCATCAACATCATCATCAAAAACTATATTATCAAAATCAATTGCATCTAGAATTGAATCATTTAAACTTGTTCCTCTAGCTAAGTCAACATTGATATCCCCAAACATCTCCCACCATTCTCCAAGGAACATAACTTTCATACACGCCTTTGCATTGTCCACAGAAAATGTTCCTCTTGAATAGTGAAAATCAGTAAGTTGCAAATTCATTTTTGTCCTTTCTACAACGTCATTAACCAATCTTCTCAGGCATATGTACAACCCCTCCTTCACCTCAGCATCATTATTTCTAAAGTTTGGTTCATAGTGTAATTGAGGGTTTAGGTAATAGGCAGTTGCATGCAAAGGCCTATGAAGCTGATTATTCCACCTTTGATCAATAATTTTCCAAATAGGTTCATAATTACGTACCAATTATGTTATATTAGAAATATTTACACAAATAAATAAGTATTTAGATTTAAAATGGAAGAAAGGTAGAAATGTTACCTTTTCTTGATATTATTAAAGTTGCTTTTAATCTTCTCTTTGGCGCAATCCATCTCCTCATATATAAATCTGATTGCGGATTTTACATCTGAATCTACCAATCGAAGGACCAGCATAAGAGGGGCAACAACTTTTAAGCATATAGTTACATTCTTCCAAAATTGACTATCTAATACAATATTTTGAACTTTTTCCCTTTTTGTGAAGTTCCAAGCTTGCTTGTTTTCCATTCTTCAGACTTAAACATGGTCATCAATGGTGTTTTCATTTCATACATACAAGCTAGAGTCAAGTATGATATGCCAAATCTAGTTATTCTAGGCCTTATCAAGTCCCTTCCCTTTGTAAACTGTTTCAAAATGGTAATTAGCATTGCTCTTCTATAAATGTAAGTAGTGATCCTTCTTCCCTTCTTGATAGTAGTTTCATGGACCTTTAATTGCTTCTCAAAATATTCAAAGATTAAATCAATACAATGGGCTGCACATGGAGTCCAATATAAGTGTTCCCATTTTTGCATCAACAGTTCTCCAGCTGCCTTGAAATTTGCAGCATTATCAGTAACTACCTGCATTACATTTTCCTCACTAACAAATTCTACCGCATCATCCAACATTTTAAATACTTTTTCTGCAATTTTTGAGATGTCGGAGGTATTTAATGAATAGAGAAACACAGTTCCGACTGTTCACCAAAAAATTACAAATTGAACGTCTTTTTTTATTTGTCCATCCATCGGACGTAATGGTACAACTTGTTCTCTTCCATTCATCCTTATACTCTTGAAGTTCTATATCGGTTCTGTCCCAGCTTGTTTCAGAAGCTTTTCTCTAATATCATGATATGTTGGAGGTTTATAGCCAACACCATATCTACCAATCATGTCAAACATCTTTACAAAAGTTGGATTTCTAATAACGTTGAACTAGATGGCACTTGTGTAGAAAAATTCAGCAATTTGAGCATCAACTTTTTCTTTATCACATCTCTTGTATATTTGATTCAGAGTAGATTGAACACCATCAGGAGATGTAGATTTACTTTTAAACATCTTACTAGTAATACTTTCACTGTCTTCCTCACCATCAGTTTGTCCAAGACTATTGAACTTTCTTTTCATTAATGAGGCATCTTTAGCTTCTCTGACAACTTTCAACATTAAAACTTTGATTTCTTCTGGTACTGATACACAAGGTTCAGATTCATATCTTGTTCTGGCAAGATGATGCTTGAATCTGAAAAGGCCTCCATTAAATGTTTTTAAGTAGTACGTACCTGAAGACGAGATGCACGGCGAGATTTGACGAGCAGTGGTGCGTGCAACGATGATGCACGCGAGGTGTGACGAGCAAAAGTGCAGTGCGACGAGCCACGAGCAGCAGTGCGGCGCGATGCGGTGCGACGACAAGCAGTGAGGAAGATGATTGTGAGCGTGAAAAATGGAACCAGGTAAGAAACCCTAAAATCTAACCTTATCACAATGAAACACACCGTTTTGGACCATTTTTTCGCAACTCGGTGACTCGGTCTTAAACTCGCGAGTTTGACTGAGTCAACTCCGACTTTACTCCTGAGTCGAATCGTCAAGCCTCAGAAAACCCTTAAACTCGAATGGGTTTACGAGTTAACCTTAGGGTTTGATAACCTTGTTTTTACCTATTTTTCTTGTCAGCAAAAAAATTAATTAAATTAAAAGGAAAGACTTGAGGAGTGCTCCAACCTGTATTTTAACTCTTATATAAAAAAAAAAGAATTATAAGAGAACCAACAAATCCAACCTGAAACCCAAAAATAGTTGACCAATTGTGAACAGAAAAAATAGTCCAAAAATTATTACAAATAACACATTTTCACGGTACCCAAAACATAAATACATCAGACTTGAATCTGTGAAGATAATATGTGATCGTATATTGCCAAACAAGCGTTATAGTAATATGTCTTGCACATTTGCCCTTCATGGTTCTTGTTTGCCTTACCTATGCCCCCTTCATCTTTTCCCGCAATATGTTCAACTTTTCACTTCATGTTTTTTGCACCTTTTTTTTTTTAGCCTTCCTTGTTACTGGTAGAGTCTCACCCATAACATTTAATCCAACAAACATCAACATCTTCCCACAATTCGTTTCTCTGACTGAAGATGTTGAACTACAACATTTTTTCTCCTTGTATAATATTCCACCTGCATGTTATAACTAATCGCCACCATCCTGACTTACCAACTTGCAAACCGGTTAAATTTCAAGAAAAGATTATAAATTATAGCAACTAGTTTACTGCTTTAATCTTGTTTTTTAAGGTTTGCTGACAGCTTATAGGGTCCATGAACCAATTGGAGTATGAAAAATAAACATTTTCATTTCCAGTGATCTAGAACAAGCTTTTAATTGTGCTAGAACAAAAATTTCAATAGGGTCTAGTCTATCATTGTTAAAAATAATGTTGTTTCTCTACTTCTAAATTTCTCACATAATTGCAATCCACATACACCTTTAAACATTGAATTCAAAATATGATAACCTTATTATATTAAACTGCCAAAAATATTTTTTAACATTGTTGTGTCGTACAATATATTTGACATGTTAATGAAAAAGTTTCTTTAATTCTCTCTTTCTTTTGTTCTATGTTTCCTTCTCAATGCACATTTCCTTACACAAAAATGGATTCTGACATTTGTGCCATTATGATAGGTTGTGCCTTCATTCCGATTTGTTTTCCTTGGAGATTTTGGAGGAGTGACGAAAGCTTGGTGTAGGAGATGGAACAAGGATGACTCCAGTGGAGCTATGGGTTACTTGAAGGTGCATGAAGAGTAGGGAGAGTGATTGGTTGGGCCATATCACTTGGAGAGGTGAAGAAGAAGACCAAAGATGTCTATCCTAAAGAGGTTTAGACAAAAGAGTGTAAGAGCTAGCAACATGGCAGCATAACACTCAAAATTTATCTTATTAATTCATAAGCCAAGCACCCATTCAAATAGGTTTGAGGTTTGGCCAAGGCTTACAAGAAAGAAAGGGAAAATTCAAATGGAAATGGTTTGAAAGTGGTGCCTAAATGAAGTCACATTGCAAGCATGACCTAAGTGCGCTTCATGTGACTAATTTAGGTCTAAATGACCGGCCTAGGTTAATTAGGAGTCTTAATGAAACCCTTATTTAACCTAGATTGATTTTTAGATGCCTAATTTCAACCTTAATTCAAAATAATGAAAATTACAACTAAATTTCTTACTCTAGTTTTAGTAAGAAAATAAATTCTACTTTAGAAAAATTACACTAGGTTGTGACATTTTTTAACATATATATAAGGGTGTCTCTACCTTCAGTAGTAGAGTCTCAATCTTCTTGAATCTTCCTTGCCATTGACCTAGTGATTGGTTCTAAGTTGGGCCTTTTGCCATCACATTTAGCTTTATAATAAGAGTATCTCATATCAGAGCATGTTGAATGACCTGTTACACCTTCATATGCTTCTTAATCTTTCTTGTTTCTTGCTAGATTTAGGTTTTGCTTTGCGTGTTACTTTCTTTATGTCCATCTTATCATCTTTCTTGTTGCTTTCTTCATTTCTTTTTTTGAAACATCACACATAGAGCAAGGTTTTGTTATGGTTCATTGCACTAATCTCACAAGTCCATATTACTTACATCTTGGAGAGAATCCCAGAACTATTTTTGTTTCATCTAAAATTAACGAGATAAATTATCATTTATAAACATGCGACATGCTCTTCTATCTAAGAATAATTGAAGTTTGTTGATGGCAATCTTGATGTTCCTGATCATGAAACTCATTTCTATGAACCCTGGGAATGGTGTAATGTTATGATACTTTATTGGATTAATCACACATTATCTCCCAACATTGTTGAAGGCATGACATTGATGTGGCTAAACATCTTTGGGAAGATTTATGGAATAAATTTTCAAAAAGGAGATCATTTTCGCTTGTCTGACCTTCTTCAAGAAATTCCTTCTATTAAACAAGGTGAGAGAAATGTCAAACATTTTTATACTTATTTGAAGATCATTTGGAAAGAACTCGAATCTCTCAAGCTCATACCAAGATGCACTTAGGACATTGCCTATAACTGTAATATGTCTAAAGTTACTAGTAAATATGGAGATCATGAACATGTTATGTGTTTTTTTGAAAGGTCGATGAGAATTATAGCACCTTAAAAACTCAGGTTCTTCTCGTGGAACCTTTGCCTACCATTAATTGGATGTTTTCTTTAGTCATCCAACAAGAAAGACAACTCGTTGACAACAATTTTATCGTTGAAAATAAGATGGTCATTGTACTGTTAATGTTGCTGAAAAAAAAAACAAAATTGGAATAATACTCGCAAGAAAAACTCTTGGAAATTGCAAGATCAAAGTTCATGGAAAGCTTAAGGTAGAGGTAAAAATTGGAGAGGTCAAGGTAGGGGAAGAGGAAGATATTCAACCTAATGAAATCAATGCTCATATTGTCATTAACTGAACTATATTGTTGGTGAATGTTATTTCAAGCATGAATTTTCTCCGTGGTATAAGCAAAGAACAAAAGGTAATGTTGAGAAAAATAATGAATATGTATCCAACCTCAACTTCATAAACGAATATGCACACGATAACACTACAAGAAAATAAGGTTTTAGTGGAGGTTATTTAGCGGAGGTTAACATAACCTTAGGAATTGATTTAATTAATGGAGGTTTTTTTCTAAAACCTCAACAAAATAACGGAGGTTTTTTAACCTTATTTAAATTCC
>Ga0123342_1007347_pt1 | contig 14607 bp, 12 predicted proteins | sample Turbeawhitnodule_FD_89960 | JGI IMG/M metagenome (GOLD analysis project Ga0123342, IMG submission 89960) | Root nodule microbial communities of legume samples collected from Mexico - Turtle bean Mexico white nodule | ecosystem: Host-associated > Plants > Roots > Nodule | place: Mexico: Nepantla...
GTGTCTTGAGGGGATCAAGGTCACTTCTTTGGTGGTGTGTGTATGTAATCTAGATTTGATTACCTAGTGGATTCCCCAGTGGTTTCTGGGAAACTGGATGTAGCTCTTGGGTTAAGAGTGAACTTGTGCATTTCTCTCTTCCTTAAACTCTTTAATTTCAGTTGTTGTTATTTTTACTGGTATAAACAACCGATTGTTTCTGCGAAACAACTGATTTTTTTCTGGTGCTTTTCTAGTTTGAGCTTTGTTCTTGGCAAACTGAATTCCTAAATTTGGTTTCTTGCAAAGAATTTCATTCTATCTTAAAAAGTTTGTGAAAACCCCCTTTAAACCATTCACCCCCCTCTAGTTTAAAGTCATACATTCTAACAGTTATATCAGTGGTGTGTTTACCTGGCACACGCAGAAGGGTAAAACAAATGAAAGTAAAATTGGGCACGGGGAAGATTCCAAAATTTGATCATGAACATGAGAATAATCATTAGGAAGACCATGTAGCTTCAAAAACATGAAGAACTTGGATCCTTGTTCTAATTCTTGAGAAGGAGTAGGGGCAGGAGATAATAACTCATTAAAATCATGAAGAAGAGCATGAGTTTTATCTAGATATTCTGCCATTGTACCATCAAGACGTTTGGGAGCAACAACTGTGAGAAGATTTTGACACACACCAAAAAGATATTGAGTATCATTGGTGTATAATAATTTTGCTTGTTCCCAAAATTTTGAACATGTCTCATAAGTACGAAAATTTTGTTTTAAAGATGAGTGAATGGTAGATTTGATAATAATGCATAATTGAGCATCAATTTTCAACCAACGGGAAACCTCATTTTCAAAAACATTGGGATGGGTAAAATGATCAACATAACCTTGACTCTTAAGCCATAATTTAATATCTAAGGCCCAAATGTCATAATTGGTTCCATCGAATTTGTCAATGGAGAGATGAACAATGACATAATTAGTATAAATAGACGGATCTGGCATAATGGCAGCGGAAGAAGCCACCGTGGCAGCGACAACGGAAGCGGAAGAAGTCATAAAGGTAAGGACAAATCCAGTCACCCGTCAATTGGCGGTAGCAACTACAGTAGCGATTCTGACGACGATTCCGACAGCGTCTCCGGAAGCAGTTCGACGAGATTTCAATGACGTCTCCGGCGAGATTCCAACGACGACTCCGGCAAGACGATGGGGAAGTGGCTGGAAAATTTCAGCGAAAGTGGTTCACCAATAAAAATTGAACCCTAACCCTAGACTCTAGATACCATATTAAAGAAAAAATATATATGATAAATCCATTGTGTATATTGAACACATAGGGTTATGTTTATATAGAAAAAGAAACATATGGGTTAAGCCCATTACATAAATATGAAATATCTAACAATATTTATAATATCTCATAATATCAAATTATATCTAACAATATCAAATTATATCTAATAATATCAAATTATATCTAATAATATCTAGCAACTTTAATCTTAGCTCTATTTAGTGTCTCTTGTTCCTCCAGCTATTCCTTCACAATAGCCTCCATTATCTTCTAATGCTAATCAACCTCCTCTAAGACCATCATTTTTCATTTGATCTCCCACTCATCCTCCTCCTCCACTTATTAATATTCACCCATGCAAACCAAGTCCAAATTTAGCATACATATACTGTTTCTTTGTCCTTCAATGTTTCTTGCTCACTGTGAATCAAAAGGAGTTAAATAGGCTATTGCTGATCCCAACTGGTTATCAGCAATGAAGTCTGAAAATGGGACTTGGTTCCTTTGCCTTTTTATTGATAGGTTGTTGATTGTGAATAAGTTTTTCTCATAAAAGATAATGCATATGGATCAATATGTCACTTCTAACACGCGTGCTCAGATCAAAAAAATTCGTTTGCGTCTCAAGACACCCAAACAAGATCGCTCTGTCAGTGCCTATCTTTTAGAGATAAAGACCACCGTTGATTCTCTTGCCGCCATTGGTGCCCCTGTGTCCATTGAAGACCAAATTGAAGCGATTGTTGACGGTCTTTCAGAGGATTATGATCCTTTTGTGGCTTCCATTATGTCACGGTCCGAACCCTACACCATCAATGAAATAGAGGCTTTACTGTTAGCTCAAGAAGAAAGACTGGTCAAGCCTCGCTCTGTGGATCCGCTTTCCTATTCTCCTGTTGCCGCTATTGCCACTTGGCGTCCGTCACATGCCAGGCACGAAAAACAGAATTCCCGTTTTTCCTCCTCTCGTGGCGGTGGCAGTCATTCTCGTTCCTCTTCCTCCACAGGTTTGCGTTCTTCGCTTCGAGCTCCTTTCACTCTAACCCAATCCTCGAATTCTTGGTCCACGGCTCCTATTACTTGCCAAATCTGCAAAAAGACTGGTCACTTTGCCGACCACAGGTATGACCAATCTGTATCTCAATCTCCTAGTGCCCACTTCTCTCAACTATCCATCTCTGAAAATGAGTCAAGCACCGCCTCTCTTTTGGGTGCTCCTTCCTCTGTTGATGACCCTCTCTGGTACCCGGACAGCGGTGCTACGCATCACATAACAAATAATTCTTCAGTTTACTCTGACAAGCAATCCTATGATGGCACTGATCTTGTCAAAATGGGTAATGAAAAAGGTTTGTTCATATCTCACATAGGTTCTGCGAATTTTCGTCCCTCTACTTCAAATAAACCTCTCTTTTTAACTGATTTGCTCCATGTTCCAACAATTACGAAGAATCTTCTATAGACATCAGTCTCACACTCTGTATATTCTAGTATATGTAGATGATGTAGTCATTATTGTCAGTTCATCATCTCTCATTCAGCAAGTTACAACTCACATTAATTATACAGTTTTTCTTAAACAATTTAGGCACAACTCACATTAATTATACAGTTTTTCTTAAACAATTTAGGCACTTGGACTATTTCTTAGTTATTGAAATCAAGCAAATACTCGGTCAGTCTCTTATCATGACTAATCATGACTAAAAGTAAGTACATTTGTGATCTTCTTCACCAGACCAAATTGACTGAAGCTTACTCTATTACCTCTCTTATGGCTTCTTTTTGCAAGCAGTATAGAATAAGCAGGAATTTATTTTCCTACTGTACATAGATATGTAGTTGGTGCTCTGCAGTATGCTACTCTTACTAGATCTAAAATAAGCTCTTTGCATTCAACATTTCTCAATTCATGGGAAATCCTCTTTCTCAATTCATGGCAAATCATCTTGACACTCACTGGGTGGCAATCAAGAAAACTTCATAACCTCAAAGTCACGGTCTCTAATGGTCTCCTAATGGAATCTGCTACGGTTGGAAAACCCCTTTCTTTCATTGCTGTGACTAGGCCTCAGATACTGATCCACCTCTAACTGTCATTTTTCTAAGTTCTAATTTAATCTCTTGGTGGTTTCACAAAAGTTATAACTCGATCTAACACAACAGACTGAATATCAAAGTATTATTCAAACCAAAACTGAATTAACCTAGATACAAGCACTGTTGCAGGAGCTTCATGTTCCCTCTTCCACTCCTGTCCGTGTAAGTGATTAGCGAAAGTGTAGTGAGCATTACTCATAATCCTGTTTTTCACAATCGCACAAACCACATAAAAGCTTTTTTTGTCCAAAATCTTCAGATGTATCATATTCCAGCCTTGGATCAATACGCAAATTTGATAACTAAACCTCTTTCTCCAACCAATTTTTTTCTGTTCAAAGACAAACTCAATGTGATAGATATTTCTCATACCTCCCCATCTTGAGTTTGAGGGGGACTATTACCATATATTAGAATAACAGAAAATAAGATGTATATTTTCTATTAAAAATGTTTTTCTCTCTCTGGTTTGTTATTTCCAACTGCCGTCTTTGATGAAAATCTGTTTTAGGGTGTTTTTTTGGTCTTTTTGCTAAGGGTAGCTTCTATAAATGTTCCCTTTGTATTCAATTTTAAATAGAGATAATAAAATATAGGCAATGCACCATATCATTGCACCCAATCACAGGAAAAATAAAATTACATTCCGGACCCGGACCTCCTTTTCCACCTTTTCCAGAACACAATAATCTCTTCTGGATAATTTTTTTCGGAATGTATTATTTTCAGTTCCAGATTTTTTTATTCGGAATGGAATTTTGACTTTTCTTTTTCAAGATTTTTATATCCGAAACACAAAAACCTCTTCCGGATATTTTTTTCCGGAATACATTATTTTCAATTCCAGATTTTTATTTCCGAAATAAAGGGTATTTTCGGAATTTTTGAAATTATGTTGGGTGCAGGTTCAAAAAGGTTCAAAAGTGTTGGGTGCAGGGAGCATTTGCCTAAAATATATCCCATATGTTTTTCCAAGTAAATATGTGCTCGAGCTATATTAGTGTACTTTTACTAATCGGTAAAAAAAACAGAAATTACATAAATTAGGGGTCGCGTCATTTTTAACAATTCTGGATAACACCAAAATTTCTTTCTAAGTTATCTATCTATATAGCAACAAAATTATGAAGAGGCTGCATGAAACATAGTTTACATTCCTCTATATCTTTGTCAACCGCAATTCCTGTGTATCTTTGTTAGCCGCAAAAGGGACAATCTGTAAAAAGTTAATAATAAAACTCCAATTACTAATTGTCCAAAAAAAGTCCATTAATATGCATATATGGAATAATGATAGCTAGAATTATAACATCACGAGACAATACCATAATTTCTAAGGTAAAAACAAAAATAAGATAAGGACACGACACACCAAATATTTTAACAATTTGACATTCTATACATAGTTTTCGAAAGTTCAAAGAAACAACTTTAGACAGTGGCCACTTCGAAAATAGTAATTTTTATGACAGGCTAAGCAAAGAATAATTTAGGTTGATAAAAATTTACATAAATCAAGTAGCTTTTGCATGGCGATATCAACTATGCCCAAGTCTAGAATATGACTAAGATCCTCCTTGAGTTTTAAGAATTAATGGCGTGGAAAAGGTTAATTGGCAAATAAGTGGCGAAAGAAGACCATACATCATTGTCAACCATAATTTAAAGCAATCTTGAACTACGATTCCAAGATCCCAAGCATATACATAAATATGATGCCTTAGAATCTCAGGATCTCCAGACTCAAGTTCAAAACTCAATGTTTATCCGACCACATTTTTCACTTTTGCCAAAAATGATTCAGATTTTCTACATTAAAGACAGCAACACAGTTGCTTCCAGTTTTTCATGATGCCCCCGTGATTTTGGGTTCCTCCCTTCCAATCCAAACACACTATTTATCAATTTGGTATGAACAAAATGCATAAGTTGTAAAAGCTTTTTATGTAATTACCTCTCAAAAAAATGAAAAATCAAACTAGCTTTCATCATCAGTACTTATTTCAGAAGTATCATCTCCCTCATGATAATATTCATCTTTAGTTTCATCTTCATCTTCTTCACTTTCTTCTGTTTGGAGTTCATGCACCGAATGGCTTATACTCTCGGAGGCTTTGTCAATCTGAAAGAAATTTTAGTAAGGCCCGTGAAAACCAATAACATTAAACAGACGACCAAACTAATTTTAGAAAATGGGACTATACCTGTGATGTCACCAGTTGGAGACGACCTGATAATTGTAACAAAGGCTGAAGAGCTGCCCCTCTAAAATTGGTAATCTGAAAAGGGGCAGAAAACAATTCAAATTCCCAAACATTTATCAAAGTAAAGCTATATTGCTCAAACAATCAGAAATCCCCAGAAAATCAGACTGACCAGAAGAAAAAAATTAGAGTAGCCTTATTTTTTTTATAAAAACGTATTTCTATGCATAATAACTTATCCTTTGACCATTTCATTATATTTCAAGTCTTCCTACTGTAAAACAACATCAAATAGGTAGAACACGTCATACTTCTTAATGAAGCATTTGTTATACAAGAAGGAATAACAGAAGAAGCTACACGATTAAATTTGGAGAAGCATATTTGAAATTTTGTATTCAAAATAGAGCATGATGAATTCAAAGTCCAGATTGCATATAATAAAAGCAAATAAATGAGAAAGCAAAATTCAATATATCATACCTTGTCTAAGGAATCAAGTTTAAGTGTATCAGATTCCTCCGCAATGACATTGTGAGCATGATTCACTAATATGCTGTATATCCATGGAAGAATATACTTTCCACTAGATGACCTGTTGAATAAAGATTTACAAATGTTGAGAGAATTGAGTGTATATGCTTTGCCATTTAGTAGAGTAAATAAAATACATAATGAAAGATATCACAATTGTTTGTTTCTACTGTCTCTACAACAAATTTTTTGAAACGGGAAAAAATGTAAAAACAAGGCGGTATTTTTGTACTAATTAATAAAACAAGATGTTTTCTGAAACCAAACAGGATCTAAGCTAAATAGCATCTTCCTTAACACAATTACAAGCTAACATTGACTTGCATTCTTTGAAAATAGTTGAGCTGGTGAAGTATGTATTATCTTAAGATAACATTGAAGTTACCACACACGACTATTTGGTTAATTTTGATTCCAATCTTGTAGGACTATGATAGGCCCAAAGTAAAGGTTTATCGAGACAAATAGGGGAATGGACTATGGAGAGGAGCGACCCAAAAAGGTTCAGGGTGAGTAACAGAATTGGTAGGTGGCAAGAAAGGAATGGAGGAGTATGGTGTGGGAATCATGAGTATTTGGGGTATGGTGGGGAGAGAAAAATATTGGAGAGGTTTGGGCTGAGTAGAGAAGGTTTTCTCTCTCGGTGGGAGTGTCAATGTGGTTTCCCTTAATTTTCCTACCCATCTGGTATGTTGTCTACTCTACTCCTGTTCATTACTATTTTGTAGTATATCTGTTGTTACATTTTCGCTGTGTTGGAGTAATTGTAATTGAGCAATTTAAATGCAAAGTTCAGTTTCATTTCTTCTACATTATTATGGTTCCTATCAGACTACAAAAAAATAATCAAAAAAGATAGAAGACATTAAAATATAATCCATACAAATGCTAGGTGGCAAGGAGAGAATGGAGGAGTAAGGTGTGGGAATCATGAGTATTTGGGGCAGGGTAACTGAATGGTGAGGAGAGGATAATATTGCAAAGGTTTGGGCTGAGTAGAGAAGGTTCTCTCTTGGTGGGAGCGTCAACATCAATGTTGTGAAACTCATAAATCGGAAGAGGATCGGAAAGGGAATGAAAACTTGCAACTCGAGGATCGTAACTCGACTCAAAAGAGTTATTACTCGAGTTACTACTATACATAACATAATTAAAAATAGATTCATAATTCATAAAATGGTCCAAATGAAATAAGAGAGAGGGAGAGGCGCGAGCAGTGGCAGAGGAGGCAAGAGCGGTGGCTACAAAGGCGCAAGCGGCGGATTTGAAATTAGGGCTTTTGTAGGGTTTCTGATGATAAGGGTTTTTGTGCAACACTTTTGGGCCTCATTTTCAGGTATTTTTTTGTTTCTTTTAATGGGCCAAGTCACAGATCGGAGAGACTCAGAGATCCTCTGATCCGGCCACAGACTCGTCGGATCGCTCTGATACGGCCAAGTTCCGATCCCCCATGCGATCCTCTGCACGTTTTGCTCTCAAAAAATAGCAAGATTGGACGATCCTACAATATAGATTGCAATTTCAACAACATATTTTGCTTAATTTTCCTATCCATCTGGTATGTTCCCTACTCTACTTTTGTTCATTGCTGTTTGGCAGTATTTCTGTTGTTACATTGGTGATTGCTGTGTTGGAGTGATTGTAATTTAGCAATTTAAATACAAAGTTCAGTTTCACTTCTTCTACATTATTTTGGTTCCTATCAGACTACAAAAAAATTAGTCAAAAAGATAGAAACATTAAAATATAATTCATAGAATCATATTTCCTACAACTATCAATCATGCATTTGAATGCTACCCGTTAGAACATCATAGTAACCAAAGGAGGATGTTATGAAAGAGGCATTCGGTCATGGATCATTAGAGAATTGAGCTATTGCTCCTTGTAAAGGAAAATATCCGTTGAGGGGGAAATCCTCTAAAGAGAGATCTCTCCTATTTTCCATACTTTTTCATTCCTATTCTAGGTTCACAAAACATTTGCTTTCCATTTCTATGTGGGGAAGTAAGTATACATCCAATGCAACCATCATTTAACACTACTCCAAGAATAACATTCGTTCTTTTATAGTGATTAAACAATGAACGTGATAAAACAATGAACAAACACGAGAAAATTGAGAGCATTCCACTATAGGCAAGAGATGTTTCAGAACAAAGCCCAAGAAAAGAGATCAAACCTTGATTCCCATGCAGCCAGTAACGCTTCCAGTAGCATGAATGCTTTGCTACGCTCCATAGACAAAACAGCTGCTCTTATCTGATAAATGAATCTTAAAAGTTTAGGCTCATAAACAATAATGTACAACCTTTAAAAAACATGGACAATTACACAATGACAATTAATATAAACCAAAAGCAATGCTAATTGACATTCACATTGACTCAAACTAACCTTTTTCACTGGAACAGTAGCTTCCACATCAATACCCTTCAACAACTTAGAGCAAAGTTCAACGTTTGATGCATATTCACTTTCATTGGAAAGAATCCCTAGTGATTTTAGCAGGTCCTCCATGCAAAGTTCCTTAGTCTCACTATGGGCCACATCATCTGCATATATAGGTAAAATAACAAACTAAGCAAAGCAGAAAAAAAGTGTCAATGCATCTTCTATTCTAGTACATACTTAGTGGCAGCCAAGGTTATCAAACCCTAGGCTTAACTCGTAAACCCTTACGACTTTAAAAGTCTACTGTAGAGTCACGAGTTGACTCGTGAGTAAACTTGCTTTTGAGTAAACTCGCAGTAGACTCAGTCAAACTCGGTGAACTCGGTGCAAACTCGCAAGTTCAAGACCAAGTCCAGAAAAAAAGCCCAAGATGGTTAAGATAGTTGCGTTCACGATCTTATCTTCATCACTGTCGTCGTCTTCCTCAGTGCACACCATGCCGCACCGCACTCCTCCTCCCAGGTTTTGCGTTTCTCTTTTCTTAGGGTTTAGTAGATTAGGTTAGGACAAATTGGGTTTAGGGTTAGGGATTTTTAAATTGAGTTGGGGATTTTTAAATTGGGTTGGGGCTTTTTAGCTGATTGGATTTAGGGTTATTTTTAGGGCCTTCCACAAGTCTGAGTAGACTCTTGAATCTGATAACCTTGGTGGCAGCAATGAACAGAAGATACGCAAATTATATTAAAAATGTCTCATTTGGTGGTTGAAATGCCAATAAGCCAATGCCATTAGCAATGGAAGAATGTTCTACCCTATTGATTGGTAGTTGAAAAATGTTACAAATGATAAGCAGTTATAATTCATCGATATTCTTAATAAAGATTGAAACTGTGTGGTTGAACTAGCGTTCAACATAGGAAGTTTTATGCAGACAAGCTAGCCTCTCATGGTTTTACTATAACTGGACTATTTTTTGGTGGGATTAAATTCCCAGTTTCATTAGAAGTTAAATCAACCACGTGAGAACCTTTGCATTACTTCAACCAATTGACTTCCTTACCTTGCTCTCTGTAGAGTCCATGCAGGGTGGACTTGTTATTAGGCAAATGAAATTTCCGATTGGTCTCAATTTGCCAACATATATATATATATATATATATATATATATATATATATTAAGCTACAATTCCATTTTGAGGAAAATAGTGAAAATTGTAACAATTCAGTGTATTGCTTTGCAAGATAATATGGTGATAAACCAAAAGAGACAAGTCAAGTCTCGGCAACAATTGATGTATTAATCAATCATGCATTTATTCAAGAAAAAATTATATTAATACCTTCCATCTCAACAGAATCATCGTTACTACTTCTATGCAAATCATCAATTGTATCCTTGTCCAAAGATTTTTGAAATGCTTTCTCCTTCTCATTCTCATGAGAAAAAATCTTAGGAATCGGAAGCAAGGCATCCTCAGCATTAGCTCGATCTAGTGCAGTAACTGTCAAAATATAGGAGAAGAAGTTAGTAACCTACAATAGGATCAGGAATAGAGTTAATAACAAATCCAAGATCAGCTTATTTTGGGAGATAAGTTCAAAAGTAGATATAGCCAGATAGCAAAATTGTGTGCATCAAAGAAACACTGAAGCAAATTGCAATATACACAGATTTTAGGGTTTCGACCTAATAGCTCAAACTTTTGAAACAGTTTTTTATTGACAAAAATAGTCAAAATAAGAGAATGCTCGTGAGAAGGAGTTAATTAAACTCACAAAATGTCTTACCTGTTTGTGCCTTTGTTCCCTTCTTAGATTTGACAAGAGCTTGACTGGTTGGTAAAAGAACACCATCACGAGAGACATTCAACTTTACATCTGTACCAGAATGCACAAGAATTTTTCTAAATGATGGCTTTACAAGTAACCCATAAACAAGAAAAACTTGCCCAGAGGCTGGCTTCTGGATGCCTTGTAATTTTGCAGCATATATTGCTGGCAAAGTTCCTCTGAAATTTTTGGAGGGCATGTCTTCCAAAGATAATGATATTTTTGTGGCTTTTGCATTACGCAGTTCTTCAATACTATTACCAAACCATAAATAACAAATGCCAATTTCTGAAATGGCCAAAACACATATGCCAGTCTTGTCTTGCTCCCCACTAGCAATGCAGCTGCTATCAAGAAAGACAGCAGGATGCTCCATTGCAAGAACACAACTAGCTGACTGCTTTTTAGCACCATCTATCCTCCAAACAGCAACATATCTTTCACCAACAGCGGACGAGAGGATATACTTGCCATCTTCGGAGAAAACCATGCATCGAACAGAACCCTGTTAAGAAAACTAAAACAATGTTATACAAACAATAAAATCATCACAAAGACAGTTTTAAAAAACAGGCTTGCTTGTTTATAGGACATATTACTAGGCACTGATAGAGTATACACATGACTATAGGGAAATATATATATATATATATATATATGAGACTCACAGGATGACCAGAGAACTTTTGAATCTTTTTGTGATTAGAGCTGTTAAAAATCTTCAATTGTGCAGCTGCAGTAGCTAATGTCTTCCCATCTGATTTAAGTAAAGAAGCAGTTACCAAAATCAGTAATAAAATAGTAGTAATGATACATACAGATTGAATATCCATCTAAATCATGATTAACTGAAGTCCTTCTGGCTCATGAATTATTGCTAATGATATAGCAACATCAAACAAATGACCTAAAAAGATCAACAGTTTTTCATTCTAATTTTAATAATTATTGAAGAACTAACTTTGAGAGTAGATAGCCAACCTAACTAAATTTGGATCATCGAACCTAACAATTATAAATTTGAGCTTTCTATTTGCAATTTTATGGTCAACTAAAACATACTAGAGGTTTAAAGAATCCCATGGAAAACTCAATCAAATTATACCACACACCACGTACAGTGTCTAATTCTGATTAACTCAGCCAGACAGCAAGAAATTAGCTTCAGTTGGTCCCACCAAAAAACCCAACATGTCTATAAAAGCTGGGAAGGATAAATACCTGGAGAAACAGACATGCAGGATACCGCCTTGGTAGAAGCTTTAAATTTCTCCAACAGGTTTCCTGTCATGAAATCTATCACACATACCATCCCATCTGCACCAGCTGTATAAATGCTTGACACGTTTGCCGAAGATGCAATGGCTCTCACACCTCTGCAGTTGAGTTGAACAAATTAGAAAGAGAAATTAGGAACTAAAACCCATAAAATCCAGGAAGTAACATTGCTGGGAGTCACCATTTCCAATTATCACGGAGTTACAAATTTAAAAATCTAAAATTAGGGCAAACCAACCAATAAAATACAGTAATACAAATAATAATAAATTGAACATGACACAGATGCAGCTCTTTCTCGTGTTGCTCTCCAATCAAAATTAGAGGGTCACCTTCATAATTCGCACAGTTAATGTCAATCTTAAAAGTCGATTTCCAAGGCGTGACTTCAATTTTAATCGGATATTTAAAACACCTAAGCTATTATATCTAAGTTTATAAAAGCTGAGAAAAAAAAATGTTATATCTAACCCGGGATGACAGTCAGTAATTCTCCAGCTCAAATGACCAGCATCAACATCAAGTGCTAAAACATCGCCACTACCAGTTCCAAGCACTAACAGCGAGGATACATGCTTCCGTTTCCTCTGCAATAATCACAATATGAGGTATTCATACATACACATACACACACGTGTATCATTATAAAAGAAAAATTACACATATATAATTCTAAAAGAAATAATACCTACCTACATACATACATAAATGCATACATATACGCATAATTGCAAAAAAGAAAGTAAGGAACCTTTCTTTCGAAGGAGAACCACTTGATGCAGGTATAATCTAGTGCAAGATGGCCGTTAATGGATCTGTGCTGTGAAGTAGTTGTTGAATGAGATGATGCAATATCTGCGAACTCGGTTTGGACCTGGCCACTCAGCGCGTCCCATATCTATGCAGAGAAATTGTTGAGATGTGTGAATAAGTTAACTAAGAGTTGAAAAAGTAAAAGGATTAGAAGAGAGACAGAGAGAGAAAACCTTGACGCGACCGTCTCCGGCAGTGATAGCGAAGAAGTCCTGAGAAGGATTGAAAGCGGTCAAAATCCCTCTCACGTCCGTTGAAGCCATTACCCAAACAGTCGAAGCTCGGAAGTTGCAAGGAGAAAGAGAGGGTTCGCGTTCGCAATAAGAGAGGGAAACAAAACAAGCTAGCTTTGGGTCGGGTCGGTTTTCTTTTAACTGTTTTTTATGAACTTTTTTAACAACAAAAAATGGTCCATTAGCACTGGGCTCCTTTTAAGTTTCCTGGATCATTCAAACTATGGGCTTTGCAAAGTTCGACCCACCCCCAAATTAGGCAAATTCTCCCTGCACCCAACATAATTTCAAAAATTCCGAAAATACCCTTTATTCCGGAAATAAAAATCCAGAATTGAAAATAATGCATTTCGGAAAAATAAATCCAGAAGAGATTTTTGTGTTTCGGATATAAAAATTTGGAAAAAAAAAATCAAAATCTCATTCCAAATAAATTTTAAGGGTATTTTCAGCTTTTTCCCTGTATTTGGGTGCAGTGATATGGTGCAGGAAACAATTGCCCCAAATTATTATGTGCGCAAATTCGTGGGGGAAGCAAAGGTGATATGTGACATTCTATCAACAAAAATTGGTTTTTTTTCTTAAGGTAGTGTGATTTTTTTTCAAATTTTTCAAAGGGAACAAAATAAAATTCCAAAAATGGGTAAATGTGAAATACTATTTCTGAATGTTAAAAATGTCAATCATACCTACGCTTTTAAAAACAACAAAGTTGTTTATGTGATGATATATACGTTTTTTAATTTTATAATATATAATAATATATAAAGTTTTAAAAAAATCAAAATCTATAACATATACGATTTCTACTTAAAATCCGTATATGAAATATACGTTCTTAATTTTTAAATATATAATAATTTTAATATAATTTTTTAATATTTAAAAATTTTAAAAATAGAATATTACATGAGTTTAGTTTACTATTTATAACTTTTTATATATAATTAAAGAAAATTAGTTTTTTATAAAATATTTTCTTAACTGAATAAGTTTTTATAAAATATTTTTTATTATATATAACTAAAGAATTATTAAATTTAGAAAGTAATCTTTTATTAGATATAATTACAAAATTAAACATAACTTTTTTATTTTTAATACATTAAAATTATTTTAATTTTTTAATAAACCTTGAATAAATCATAAAACTTTAACCGAAAACATGTTTAAAAAGAACACTGAAATCTAATATTAAGTGAAAACATATAAACATGACGACCTAATTTAAAAATTATGTAATTTAACAACATTAATATGAATGAATTATCTATGAGATATAGTCTCACATGAGGACCTTCTTCATTGTTTCAGTGAACGTCGGTAACACCTAAAAAAATACATCCTAAAGCCTTCTAATACCTCCTACATTTATATGATCATCTACTCGTATACGTAGTAGTTTAAACACAACAAGAAAAACAATGGTAAGCTAGTGAAAATAAAATTTTATAATATACACAATTAAATCAAAAGAGAAAAATCAAATTACATAGATCAATTTATCAATTATTCAATTTTTTCAAATTTCAATAATAAATCAATAACATAAATCTCACATGGATCTACACATCCAAAATAGTCAACAAACAACGTCTTCCGGAGATCCGTATTAAGTAAGTCCTACCAAAGACTAACACCTGATCCAAAGATTACCATCGAATCCAACATTAAGGATTAGGATATGATGAGAATCAAATAAAGGAGGCTTTTATTAATGAAGGAAAAGGTCATTCACCTTCACATTTGAAGTTTTTCCTTCTAGTCTTCTCAAAATTAAAAGAAGACATAAAATAAAGAGAGGATCAAGCCTAACCGCCAAAGAAGTCTACAAGCTTTCAAGAATGGGCTTCAATTAAATATCTCTCTTTATAGTTTCTTTTAAATTGTAAATAATATAGAATAGTGTTTAGAAAGGTGCTTAGAGGGAAACATTAGA
>Ga0123342_1007348_pt1 | contig 14607 bp, 3 predicted proteins | sample Turbeawhitnodule_FD_89960 | JGI IMG/M metagenome (GOLD analysis project Ga0123342, IMG submission 89960) | Root nodule microbial communities of legume samples collected from Mexico - Turtle bean Mexico white nodule | ecosystem: Host-associated > Plants > Roots > Nodule | place: Mexico: Nepantla...
CCAAGACTGCTCTGAAGAATCAATCTGTTTCATGTAAAAACAATCTGTTCTTTTTGCCTCTGGAATACTGAAAAATTGTGTGTTCTTGCGAAAATTTTATAAGCTCAATTCACCCCTCCCCTCGTGAACTTAGACACTAATATACCCAACAGAAAGATGTTTAAGTTTAAAAAAAAAAAAGTTTTTCAAATATACCTATGAGAGAAGCTTCTAGCATGTGTTTGGACATGATAATTTGGTGGTAGGGTTGAGTATACGAGCCTCGATGATGTGTTGCTGGATCTTGACCATACTGTAGAGGTGGTAAGTGAGAACCATTACTCACCGTGGACATCACGATGGGGCCACCACGACCATGTTTAACTCGAGGTAAAATGATGACGATTTTTTTGAGAGGGGTTTTGAAAACGAGATTGAGAATTAGAAACATTTAGCTGAAAATCACAGTGTAGAGTAGCTGCAACATCTTGTTAGAATCACTTCTATGGCAGAAAAGACTAGAATTAAGAAGAGAAAATAAGAGAATAGAAGTAAGGGTCTGAATAGAGAAAGAGAAGAGAATAGAAGAAAGGGTCTAAATAGAGGAAGAGAAAAAAAGGTGTGGTCTGCGCTCATCCCCGCATGTGTTGTATTCAAAACTTCATTTTTCATTTTAAACTTCCATACAAATCAAGGAATAATACGTGTTAACTCATGCATGCAAGAAGAAGAAGATAATATATATGCTTAAGTTATTCAGTTATATATTCAATTAATTTTTTTATTTTAGTTATTTTTTTAATATATCTTGTTAGGTCAACTACTAGTTAAAGAAATGCATCATTAAGTGTTTGGTTGTACTCCGAAAAAGTCTCACTAGTACAATAACTATTTTTTATTTAAAAAAAATTATACTTATTTAGAAATTTAGCTATTCAGGATATTTTTTTTTCTTTTATTTATCATTTAAATTAATATAGGGTTTCTTTAAACTAATTTTTGCATCAGAATATTAAGCCATATATAAACAAAAAAATAGTATTATTTTTAATTAATTGAAACTAACTTATGTATAAGTTGATTTACAAAAAATTCTCTCATAAACTATAAATATTTAGCAAAACCAGCTAGAAGCTATCAAATAAGCATAATTAAATCACATCTTAAATGTTTAGTAATTATATATTTTAATAACTAAATTTTTTTTTTATTTTAAATTTTTATAATCTAAAAATTTATATAAATTAAATTTCAGGTCAAATTTGTGTAAAAATTTATTCTTCAATATAATTTAAAATATATATTTTTCTCAATAAAAGTAAATACTTTATTAAAATAATAATAATCAAATTAATAATAAATAAATATAACATCAAATCAATAATTCAAAAGTGTAGCAATTAAATAATAATCTAAAAATTATAGTCATAAGCATGATTTAAACATTAAGATTTTTAATATTATTAAAACAAATGGTTAATAAAACTTACATATTAACAGGTTATTTTATAAAGTTAATATAAATAGCTTATTGAAATAAAATTATTAAAAAACTATCTTCCCCAACTCCAAATTTTTTTTATAGAATTTCATCTATCAATCTTATTTATCATGCATTCACTACAAAAATTTATAATTTATAATTTTAATAGGAGTTTATTAATAGAGTTATTATAAGACATACTTAGTAGAGGTTCTCCAAACCCCTAATAATAAAGTTTTCCAAACCCCTAATAAAACATACACCAGGTTTTCTAAACCCTCTTAAATATTAATACTTTTTAAATAAATTTATATTATTTTATTTTTTTATTTTTTAAGAGAGTGCGTAATATCTTATTTTTTTTTCAAAACACAATCACACTTACTTACACAATACAAGAATTTTACACAGGAAAAAGTTAATTATGTTTTTGGAAAAATAGTAAAAATTAATTGATTGTGAACAAAACTATCTTACATCAATATTATTACGAATGAATCATTAGAGGGCCAGTTGTTCACATAGCATAGTATTTAAAAGATCAGATCAGATTCTCCAACTAGTGGCTAGGTAGAATCTGCCACGCCCACATTTTTGTTCTTTGTTTACTAAAATTTCTTAAACCACTAAGTAACAAAACAAAAAAAAGTTTAATTTAAGGATTTATTATAAAATTTCTATTATTGACAATTGCCATTCAATAATATCGTAAAGAGTGAATGTATATTCAGTATATTCAATTACTAATTACTGTTTGTTCCAAGATAAAAAGAAAAGTAAAATAGAAAAGTTTCTTTTAAACGTGTTATAAATATCAGAACACCAATGAGGATGTGCTTTTCTTCTAAGTTTGTTAGGCAAAGCAAATATGCCTTTGCATTTTCAGTAGCCTTAATTTTTGTCGTCGGGTCGAGACTGATATTTCCAGTGAAGAAACTGCACCAAAGCTTGATGTTTTTTTTTAAATAAATTAAATTAAATGAGTCATTTTAAAGATGTCCTAACCCTTATACATACATAAAATACAAACATAACATCTAGATCTGCGAATTCTCCTTACAAAGACTTACAAAGACAGACTGGCTTATTTACCCATTTTACATTCTTTTTTATGGCTAATGTGTGTCATGTTTAATTTTCTTTTGAAGAATAAAAAATAAGAGAAAAGTCAGAAGAAGTGAAGAAGAAGGATGAAATTGTGGCAAAAAAGAAAAATATCATTGAAGATAGATTATTGAAGACCTCAATTGGAATTTTTCTTGATCACACAAATGTTTTTTTTTAATATTGATTGTCGCATTTCTTGATATGATAATGATAATTTGAGTATTGGTGGTAAATGTAAGCATCCCATTATCATACTTTACTTTAATAGAGTAATAAATGTAATCTTATTATTTCTGTTTAATGTTTGTTAGTTAAACATAAGACTAATAATGTGCTTTTCTTTCAAAATAATTTGCCTAAAAACTTAGTTAGACCTAAAATATTGTTATATTTTTATAAATTTTATATATTTCAATTAAATGATGACACATATGGTATCACTAACTTGTTTAAGTTCTTCCTCTAAAAAAAATTAAAAGTTGTAATCAATTGAATTTTTAAAAAAATTAAAATATTTGTTTTTTTATCGTTTTTTAGTTGTTTTAGGATTTATGTGTATTAAAAAAACAACTCATTAAAAAAATGCAATCTATTTAAAAACTAAAATAAAAATTAACGGAATTTTTTTTTTTTTTTAGAAATGACGGGAGCTTGAAAAACCTCTGGAAGTAACGGGGGATCGGAAAACATATGGAAGTAATGAGGTTTAAAAACTCCTAAAAGTAATGGGGGTTTGAAAAACCTCTAAACGTAATGAGGGTTCGAAAACCCGTGGAAGTAACGAGAGTTTTTAAAACTGTCAGGAAAATAATTTATCTTCTAGAGGATCATTCAAAACTGTCAATAATTCATTAACGACGTTGCATTTTTCAGAGAAAACCAAACCGCAGGTAACGCATTTAGCGGGTGTTAAAACCACCAAAAATGCTAAATATAACCTCTGTTAAAAATATTTTTTCTTGTAATGCTTTTAGAAAAGTTAGTTTTTAATTTTTTAAAACTTTTCTAAAAATTCTTATAAAATGTTATTAGAAGTATACTCTTAATAAATAATAGTATAATCATAATATCATAATATAAGAGGCATTGGTCATAAGGTGAGGTATCTTGGAGATTATTGATCAATTATGACAAGACATAATTAATTATATACCTAATTAGATGTCTAAATAAGACAGAGACCGTGACAGTTGAATAAAATTTCTATATATTAAAATAGAAAATTACATTTTTATACCTTCCATCAAAATGTTGATATAGTGAATTGTTAAATATTATTTCTTTACTTTGAAGTTGTATATCAATTCTCTTCTAGAAAAGTGATTTCCTCTTTTTTCTTATCAATATAGGATTTATCCATATAAGAAAAATTAATTAATTAAATTAAAAACATGTTTAGAAGTATGATTTTAGAATAAAGTTATAAAAAATAATCGGAGAAACGGTTGGGTCCTTTTACTGTGTCTTGGAGATACAAAACTATAGTTTTTGGAAGAAGCTTTTCAGCCTTGGCTACGTAAAGCAATGTTGTGGATAGCAAGAGTAAAGAGAATATTGAAAAGGAGAAGAATTTGGATGAACTCATTTTTTGTTACTACTAATGTTTGAGATGAATTTGGATTGTGAAGTTTGAGTGGATTTATAGCACATATTAAGTCTATGCAGATGTTACTAGTTAAATGATTTTTCATGTCACATGCCATGACAGTCAAAGTCAATGGTAATAATAAAAAATGTTCAAAAATGAAGATGTATCACATTAAATGAAATGTGATTGCGCTTACTAGTAACTGTAAAACGTAAGGATTGTGAGAGCTAAGTGCAAAACTGTGCGCTTGTTTGGATTTTGAAACTATTTTCTTTCTGTTAAAAAAACAACAGTTTTTAAAAAGGACTTTTCATTTACTTTTCCATCCAAACGATAGACTTTTCATTACACACCATTACTTTTCCATAAAAAAAAACTATAACCATGAAAGACAAATTTTTCTTTTATTATCTTTATTACTATTAATAATATAAATAACATTAATAATATTAATAATATAAATAATATTAATAATAAGAATAATATTAATAATAAGAATAATATTAATAATATGAATAATATTAATAATATGAATAATATCAGTAATATAAATAATATAAATAATATTAATAATATTAATATAATTTTTATTATTATTATCATTAATATAATTTATATTATTATTATTAATAATATAATTTATATTATTATTATTAATAATATAATTTTTATTATTATTATTATTAATATAATTTATATTATTATTATTAATATAATTTTTTTTATTATTATTAATATAATTTTTATTATTATTAATATAATAATAATTATTATTAATATAATAATTATTAATAATAATAAGTATAAATTATATTAATAATAATAAGTATAATAAAAATCATAATATGACCAAGTGTAGTGGTTAATGCTTCTTTGGTTACACATTGAAAATCGAAGTAATATTTCTTATTCTCTTGTCTTATTCCCTGATGCTGATGTGTATTTACATAACTTCATGTATAGAAAATATATATAAAGACTTTCTCCAAATTACAAGCTAATGCGTATAATTATATAAACATGATAATAAGATAAAAGAATACAAAATATCTACTTCAATTTCCAAAGTCTTAGCCTCTTTTTTTTTTTTTGTCTGTTCATGTCTCAGTTTCTTAATTTTGGAGTTCAACGTGACAATATCTTATCTGTATTGTCCTTTTTGCCATCTTCAAAAATTCGGCTTTGTTTCTTAATCTATTTCATGGTCTTCCCTAGCAAAGGGAGAACTCTTATGTAGTGGTACAATTTATCAATCATCAACAACAAAAATTCTGCAAATTTTATACTTCAAAGTCGCCAATTTTAATTTGATCCACACTGACTTAAGTTTTATAATATAATTCTTTATTAAGAAAATAATAATTAGTAAATTATACGCAATTATTTTATGTAATCATTGTACGATATTGTACGTAATTATATGCATTAGCTTCTAATTTGGATAAAGTCTTCATACGGTTGTATATATTTCCTAAACATGGAGTGATGTAAATACACACAAGAGAATAAGACAAGAGAATAAGAAATATCTAATTCAGTTTCCAAAGTCTTAGTCTCATTTCTTTTTGCCTGTTCAGATTTCAGTTTCTCAATTTTGGAGTTCAACGTGATAATTTCTACTGTATTTCCCTTTTTGCCATTTTCAAAACTTTGGCTTTGATTCTTAATCTCTTCCATGGTCTTCCTTAGTAAAGGGAGACCTCTTATGTAGTGGTGTAATCTATCATCTATCAATCATCCGATAGAAGAATAACAAAAAAATCAGCACATTTTATACTTTAAAGTCGTTAATTTTAATTTATTCTCACTCACTTAAATTTTATAATATATTTATTTATTAAAGATTTAATAATTATCAAATTATACGCAATTATTATTTGTAATTATTGTATGATATTGTAAGATATTATACGTAATTATATGCATTAGCTTGTAATTTGGAGGAAGTCTCCATACACGTACATATTTCATATACATAAAGTGATGTAAATAAACACAAGATAATAAGACAAGAGAATAAAAAATATCTCCTTCAGTTTCAAAGTTTTAATGTCATTTCTTTTTGCTTGTCAGATTTCAGTTTCTCTATTTTGGAGAGTGGTACAATCTATCCATCATCAAATAGAGGAACAACAAAAATCCTGCACATTTTATATGTGAAACCATGAATACAAAAAGACTACAGTAAATAAAGAAACATCCAAATCATGATCTTGACACACATAAAGAACTTAAAACATATCTAACAATATTCCTTCAAAAAGGCAAAAATGACCACTATAAACTCAAGATTTGAAGCATTCAACCTGCACATTTTATATTTCAAAGTCGCTAATTTTAATTTTATTCCAACTGACTTAAATTTTATAATATAATTATTTATTAAGAAAATAATAATTATCAAATTATATGCAATTATTATATGTAATTATTGTACGATATTTTACGTAATAATTATATGTATTACCTTGTAATTTGGAGGAAGTTTCCATACACTTGTATATATTTGTTCATATTTCATTTTCTCTATTTTGGAGATCAATGTGACAATTTAATCTATTTCATGGTCTTCATTAGTAAAGGGAGACCTCTTATGTAGTGGTGCAATCTATCAATCATCACGTAGAGTTATAGCAAAAAATTATGCACATTTTAGATGTGAAACCATGAACAGAAAAAGACTACAGTAAATAAAAAAATATCAAACTCACCACACTCTTGACACACAGAAAGAACTTAAAACATACCTAACAATAACGATAGAGAAAATCTAAATACAACGAATCTTGAAATAGTAGTTCATCAAAAAGGCAAAAATGACCACTATAAACCCAAGAGTAGGTTTACATAGCATAAATATGAGTGTACTTAGCAAATGGGACTTGTTCCAAACCTACTTTTTCATGACACATGCACCTAGGATTATGCTTTTTAACCTAGGGGTGGCATTGACCTAGAGCCAAGCCTTAGGTCGCCCTTTTCTTCTCCCTTTTCTACCCCTTTCTCATCTTGCTCTCCAATTCACTTCTTCCTATATAAATGGTGCCTTCCCCCATGTATGAAGACATTAAATATTGAATAGAAAAAGTACTCTAGAATTTTGGGTCTTATCTTGGGTGTTTGTGCACTTCAAGTGGCAACTTTTCACCACTTATCTTGGAGTCTCCTCCCCCTACAAGTGGCATGACTCATATTTCCATAAGCATCTCTTAATCTCTTCACCTTTGAGCTTTTCCTTTCCTTTTCCTTACGCCATTCTTCCACTATTTTATTATTTTATATTTGGCTTTCTTCATCCTCTTATGCTTCTTTTCATATCTTTTATTTTCGCACCTTCATCATCATAATCACCATACTTGTGTTTTCTATTTGCCCTCTAGAAGTGCACTTTCACACTTACTTAACCACTTGGTTAAGTTCGTGTCCAATGGAAATCTTCTTTAGGTTTCACCATATTTGTTAATCTAAAAAAGCTTAATCAAAAGAGTAATCCATAAAATGTCCAATCCTAAAATCAACTCACATCAAAGCTTAAAACTTGTACTCAACTTTTATATTTATCACATTAATTGGATTTTGGTTGATGTTATCATATCTTGAGCATTGTTCAGTGATACTTTTTTATATTCTTTAAGCTGATTATGGTACCATCTCTTTGTTTTCATAGTTTCCTCTTTCAATTTGCTTTATTCTTTCAATTGCTTTCTTCTTTTGTTTATATTAGTAAATTAATAGAATAATTTATTTCTCTGACTATTGGTGATTCTGATTGAAGACCTTGCTCTGTGCAAGAGTTGAATTATTTGAAACTTGAATTATTTCAATTGAATGATAGTTTTTATTATTTGAAACTTGAATTATTTCAATTGAATGATAGTTTTTGTAATTGATGATGATGATAAAATTGGAATTTTTGGCATGTGTTGAATTGTATAATGCTTGTTATTTATAAATGGAGAGTCTGTTCGGGTTCTACACTTTGGGTTTTATTTCAATTGAAGAAGATGATTCTTTAATTCCATTGTGACAATTTTTTCCATGTACGGGCTTGCGGGTGATAGAGGTGAACCTGTTTTTGATATACTATCAGTTTTCCCTGTCATAAAGAAATGTATCTTTATTAGTTTTTTATGTACATTCATATTGGATTAAAAGAGAAGACTACTACTGTTTGAAACATGTTGGGAAGAGCTTTCTGCCTATGGCTTGTTTGGGTTTATGTGGCTCTATATTGAGAATTCATCACTAGGGTGGGGGAAACTGAAGCCAAGGCTAAAGCACGAAGAAGCGTGGAAGGATTTCATTAGCAAGGGAAGGATGATTGAAACCGTTGTTATAGTGAATGACTGTCAATGTCATTCCCATGATATATGTACTAATTGTGAGACTCTAGTTGTAGTACATGCTAAGAATCTTATGTATGCTACATGATAAACAAAAGTGACAATTTATTGACAAAGCATAAATTCACTTTCAAACATTGAAAATCTATTGAAATACTATTAATGTTTGTGTTGACAAATTTTTATTACCAGCTTGCTTATAGAATAAAAGTATTCAAACACAAATTATTAAATAAATAATCTGTATAATTTTCTAATCAAACAATTTACTAAATATTTTTAGTAACATTTTTATAATATTACTCTTTTATTAAAAAATATTATTAAAAAGATTTAGTAACAATTTTTAAATGTCACTTCTTTATTAAAAAAAGTTATTTAGATTTTTAGAGACATTTTATAATGTTACTCTCTTTTTAAAATATTACTAAAAAAATTTAGTAACATTTTTAAAATATTACTTTATTAAAAAAGTTATTAAAAATATTTAGTAACATTTTTATAATTTTAATTTTTTATTAAAAAACATTACTAAAAAATTTTATTAATATTTTTAAAATGTCACCTCTTTATTAAAAAAAGATTACTAAAAATAATTAGTAACTCTTTTTTAATGTAGTAACATTTTTATAATGTTACTTTTTATTAAAAAAAACATTACTAAAAAGATTTAGTAATATTTTTAAAATATTTTTTTTTATTTTATTAAATAAATGTTTCTAAAAGTATTTAATGATATTTTTATAAATGTATTTATTAAAATGTAAAAATATTACTAAATTTTTTTAGATATATTGAATATTTCTTATATGGAATCAAATGTTACTAAATGATATTAGTAACATTTTCTTTAATTTACTTTAATTTAGTAACATTTTTTTAATGTTATTAATTATTATATATCTAGTAATGAGAGACGGTTGAAAGTAAGAATCATTTTACTGAAAGTAGGGATCACATTGATGCGGAGAGTGCTCATAAAACTTGTGAAAATTGGTGTAAATATAGCTCACAATGTATCTCATAAACCATTGTGATGAATATAATGAGCATTGAAATGGACGAGGGTGTTGAAAGTGGTGCTGCCATTTTATATCTGTAGTAGATACTACAGAACTTTTGAGATGTAGATGTGATGAAACATTGATAAATTTATAGTAGTGAGGGTATGTTTGGATGAGCCTGAGGTTCTTCATTGTAGCTGGTTTTGTTGGAAAAATTTGTTTTTTATAATGTTTCTTAACTGTTAAAGTTTATCTTTTTGTAAGCTTGTGCATCACCTATCACGTGAGTAAATGACTCCAATGAATGAATAGAAACAGAAAGTGAATAAGATTTGCATTTCCTAAGGAAAAAAGTACAGAAAAAACAAGAGGGGTTACATTAAGTGGCAGTTTGAATGGGAGGTTTCAAAACAGTGTTTAACGTAATTTGAGTGAGTGTGATGATGAGGCACAAAAACAACGTCAAAATCGACTCTTTCTCTTGTTTGGGCATCCAATATCATCTTAGCTTGAACTAGTTGGCTAAGTGAGGATTCACGTTTAATATTTCAAATAATTTAAGTACGAATGAACAACATGAATAAATTATAAAAAAGAAACTTACAAATTTATTATTTTAATATTTTAAGTTAAAAATGGTGTAATTTTTATATAATTTGTTCATAACTTATGAATATCAAATTCATCTGATCCTAAAATGAATACGTGAGGGTGAAGTGAATTTTAATAGATTTAAAAAATATTTTTTCACTGGATATTTTCCAATTATTAAGCTTTTCTGTCCTTTTCTAATGATTCTGTGAACTAATTATTTAGCTACAAAGGAAAAATGTCAACAACAAAAAAAACTACTGATATAACAATTTGGATGTCTTTTTGAAATTTAAAATGGAAATTCTAAAATCTATTTTACAGACTTCTAACATATATTAAACTTGATATTTTTTTAATTCAAGTTACAAATTAATTTCTAATCACTGTACAATTATTCTCTTCACTTTTCTAACCCTAATATTGTTATATTACCACCACTTATTACTACATTGCTTTGACAACATTTATGGTCACTTATTTACTGCTATAATTGCCTGTTATACTTCAATATTGTTAGTTTAATTGTTAATCATAATATCTATGGGTACTATTTATTACATTATACTCCAACCATTTCCCTCTAGTCACCACAATTTCACCTAAACACTAATTTTATTAACTCTTACAATTAATTAGAGATGTGAAAATAGGGTTAAATTTAACTTGAAATTTTAAACTATATAGTATAATAACTATGTATACAGAACAATTATAAAAACTATATATTAAATTCCAAGCACCAGTGGACATAAAAATACGAAAATTTTCTATCTACATTATTTAATATTGAAGCTGTTTTAAATGCTATTTACATACCAAAATCATAAATTTAAACAAGAAGAGATTGTATGATTTAAGCGTTGTGGGTTTGTTTTTGATACACCATTAACAAGCAACTATTAATGAACATGAGTTTATTATTGGATATTAAAATATTGTGAAGATTATTGGAAATTTACAGTCAAAGAAATGATGGAGTGTGCAGTGTTGGCATCATAGTATGCAGTCTCAAATACAGCATAGCCCTTTACGAATCGAAATTTGCCAGTTCCAGACACCACAGAGACCTCTCTAAATTTCTCATGTTGACGACTCACGCCTTGGATCTGTATGCTACTACCACTGTACTGAAAGTTAGTAAACACAAGTGAAAGTGCCACAAATACATTAGCACCATCGCGGGCCGACACGACAAGCATCCCTTGGGCCCTGCCCACTGCAGAGGAGAATGGGTTTGGGGTCAGCACAATAGGATCGTCCACTGCAAATATGGTTCCAAATTGGTCGAAGGACCAATCCTTTCCGGTGAGGCCAATAATCGGAGAAACGGTTGCGTTGGGTCCTTTTACTGTGTCTTGGAGATACAAAACTATGGTTTTTGGAAGAGGCTCTTCAGCTTCGGCTACGTAAAGCACTGTTGTGGATAGCAAGAGTAAAGAGAATAATGAAAAGGAGAAGAATTTGGATGATGTCATTTTTTTGTTACTACTAATGTTTGAGATGAATTTGGATGGTGAAGTTTGAGTGGATTTATAGCCCTAAGATCAAGATTACGTTTAAAGCAAAGGTTATTAGTTAAATGATTTTTCATGCCAGGTGCGAGTCAAAGTCAATTGTAATAGTAAGAAATGTTCAAAAATGAAAATGTATCACGTGAAATGAAATTTGCTTGCCCTTACTAGTAACTGTAAAAAGTGAGGATTGTGAGAGGTATGTGTAAGACCGCATGTGCACAAATAGACACGTTTCTTTTGCTTTAACACATTTTGGTTTTAGAAACTGCTTTCTATCTGTAAAAAAACAAAACAGTTTCTAAAAACTTTTCATTACACATCAGTTACTTTTCCATCCAAAATCTATTTACTTTTCAAAGATTATTTAATAATAAACCAGAAAACAGAAATAGTTCAAGTTGTTTTAAATTCCAAGTTTTAACAAAATGAGTTCACCAGTTTTTCTGTTTTAGGTCAAATAGTAACAAATATGTGAAAAGAGTATTTATCTTTTCAATATCAAAATCATGATTTTGGTCCAAAAGCCTATAATTATGTACTTTCGGTTCTTGTGTTTATAATATGATCTATCAAACAAGTTTTTTTGTTTTACAATTTAAAAAAAACTAAAAACAGTTTTTAAAATGAGGAATCCAATGCACCTAAAAGCCTATAGATATTATTTCGGTTTAAAATTTACTGACTTTAAACCAAACCAGTAATATCTGATTTGAAGACTTGGTGATTTTCAGCCGGGAGAGACTTGATTCCCCAATCGTCATATTTATAGGAACGTTCGCAGATGGGTTAATTAAGTACTAAAAAGGAATCTTCTCTAGAATCGGATCTCAAAAATACAATTCAAATAGAACAATTTTAGTGAATAATGAATTAGAACAGTAATAATTTAATCTACAAAATTCATAAATAAATAAAAAATACTAATGTAAACAAGACAGTCTGCTATGAAGTAACCTAATCTCTCAGTAAAACGAGGTAGATTCACCAATATAAAAACTTAAAACTCACCTTACACAATAAATATCCGTTACTTTATGAAGAATATGGCTATAGGCTGATCAACTCACATATACATAATAATATATGTGAGCTGCTTAAATAGAGTTAATCTGTTTCAAGCACTTATATAAATGTGATATCATTAAGAAAGAAAGTATGAGGCATTCAAACAGTTAAACACAGGATAGAATTCAAACAAGAGTTAAACACAAAGAATAGACTTAGTGTTTAGATATTTCAACAATCATGTATTCTTTTATTATCAAGATTGCAAAGAACTCTGCTCAATGACCGGTAACTGGCTAGTCTTCCAAGAGTAGCGATAATTTGACGACCAGTGAGTGGGTGCGCCAAATTACACACCTGCCGAGTTGGAGCGACATATGATAAAATATTAGAATGTGGGGCTCGGATGCCCTGGAACAAAACTTAAACATGGTGCTGGAGATAAAGAAGAGGCAGTAGTTGGGTTGTTGTTAAATCTTTCATTGGAAGGATTAAATCATTATTGGATCAGACCATTTCCACCAAGGCCTATACTTGATGGGGGGGTACTGCATATTTGTATCTTGCATATTTGATTCTTGAGTCTTAATGATTAAAGCTATTTATACTTTGAACCCTGAACCCTTTTAAGCTAGTTTGGCTCAACTCCGATGAGAATCATGAACTTATTTGAGACTACTGTATATATGTTCATACCAACAGAGGGCTGCAGTAATGGACTTAATTGCAAAAGGTCTGAAGGGAGCCTTGCACTGGCACAACAAGAGGTTATTATTATTACTATTTGATAGAATAGGAAAACATTGTAGGAGCAAAGATACTGAGTTTCTTTGCATTTCTGCTAAGGATAAATAGATAAACCACTTGAAAATACCTTGTCTGAATAAAGCCAAACTCTTAATGTTGTCCCAAATGACCGAAAGCGTGTATATCACTGTGGACTGACACCAAGGAAATTGCCCATATGTGTTTTTGTAATCTTTTTGGTGAATCGATGACCAAGTCAGGTCTTGATCTTTTATTCTCGTTTTTTTTAAAAAACCAGGAACTGGTGGAAAACAATCCCCTTTGCAGTTGATGTTTGTGTTGATAAAGTCTCCGGAAATATCTGAGCATTTTTTATCTGTTAAAATTTTTTGTCCTCTTATTATATAAATTACCTTGTTCCTATTATTTTCTGTATTTCTATTTGCTTATTTATGGGTACAGATACTTTACAGTACTGGTCAGTATGGATATGAGTCTACACTCAATGGAAGTTGTGAACAGGCTTCAGCAGCAAATTGAACTACCATCATAATTTATTCACAAGTATATTACTAATTATATACAATCCTGTGTGAAGATCAATGTACTTCAAGGTCCTTCAGAATAAGGGATGACACGGTCGGAGGAAGGGAAGCGCGCAATAGGAAGGGAAGCGCGCAATGGTCGGAGGTACGGAGGTCATGGACGGGAAGCTTGGGGAACTAGTCAGTCACAAAGACAGGGAGGTATCGACCGCAAGAAACGAAAACCAGTAGATAGTACAACATCATTCTTTTTCTCAAATTTCCCACATGGTTTTGGTGAGCTGGACATGCACAAGGTGTTTCAAAGGTGGGCAAGGGTGAAAGAAGTGTTTATCTCTCGTAGGCTAAATAAGTGGGGGAGGAGGTTTGGTTTTGTGAGATTTTTTGAGGTGAGAAACGTTGGAAGATTGGAGAAGGAACTCGACCAAATTTATATAGGAAATCTAAAGCTGCACGTTAATATCCCGAGGTACCGGAGGAACGGGGTAGAAGATGGAAGGGAGCAGAGGAAGGAAGACTTGAAGCAACAACTGGAGTTGCCAGCGGAAACAAGGAAGCAGAGTGTGGTAGGTCTAGGGGTAACTGGGTCATCAATAAAGAAGGAGGTCTGGGTGGAAAAAGCTCGAAAGAAATCCTTTGTTGAAGCGGTTGTTGGAGGCTCTCAACAGCAATGGAAAGGACCAGTTTTTAAGACACAG
>Ga0123342_1007350_pt1 | contig 14606 bp, 7 predicted proteins | sample Turbeawhitnodule_FD_89960 | JGI IMG/M metagenome (GOLD analysis project Ga0123342, IMG submission 89960) | Root nodule microbial communities of legume samples collected from Mexico - Turtle bean Mexico white nodule | ecosystem: Host-associated > Plants > Roots > Nodule | place: Mexico: Nepantla...
ATATTCAATTGTAATTCTTTCTACTTTTAATCATAATTCTATCTTAATTTAATGATTAAAATTAATTGATTAACATTCATTAATTTATACTCCTCATAATATTAAATACATAAATAGAAAAAAGACTATAAATAAACAAGACCCATAACCTAAACCTAAAGTACTCACGTAAAATAAGTCTATAGTGAATTTGAAAGACGGGAAAATGAGGTATTTATTATGTTCCTAATAATGATGATATTTTTCTTATGTTCAGATGCACCTAATAATATATGATTGTAAAAAGTCAAACCTAGTTAGACCGTGTTTTTCCGACCATTTATGAGTATTGTCTGGATCCGAACCACATTGCCAAGATAATGTTCAACTATGCGTCAAATAAAAAGAGAACGACAGAAAAATATAAAATAAATAATTGATGTGACACAAAAATAAAATAAATCATTGCTAAGAAGTTATGGGCACTGAAGAAAAGGAAGATATGATTCAACTTTTTGTGGTTATGAACCATTTTAAACTCCACTTTAATATTTTTAAATTTATGTTTGAGTCATCAAATAGAAATAGGTTATTTTAATTTAATTTATATTAGATTAAATTTTTTAAAAAATTATTTTAGTTTTTTAAATGAATGAATAAATATATAATTTAAAAAAAAGCTTGTGTACCATTTTAGTAATTATTTTTATAATGGACCACTATTTCATGCAGTTTATTATTAATTCTTAATAAAAAAATAATTATATTTAAAATAAAATTAAAAATTTTAACATACTTTTTATTGAATTCTAACAAAAGTTGTTGACTAAAGTAGTAAAGAATGAGTTTGAAAATTTGAATTCAAATTTAAGTAGTATGAATCCGGTGTTATACACTTGAAAATCCACTTACAAAATTTAACTTCTTTGTTTAAAAAAAATAGTGTAAAAAATTGAAAAATTGTTTAAAAGTAAAAATGAAAAAAAACTAGTTATTTAAGTTTTATTTAAAAATAATAATATTTTTTAACAATTTAAATAGGTAAGAAAAACTAGTTTAATTTTAGTTAATACATTTCGCTGAGCAAATTGATGATTAAACGAATTGTAACATGTATTTAATTTACTTGGTTTTTAATTTACTTAGTAAACCAAGTGTTTGTTGGATGGATTGTTTTCTAAACATGAAAAAACATATTTTTAAATATTTTAAAATTTTAAAATTAAATTATCTTTGACTATATCATTTTGATTACTATATTATATTTGAATATTGTTATAATGTAATATTTAATATATTTTAATTTATTAACATTTAAATTGAATTAGATATATATGCATAAATAAAAATATGTCATACAGTTGTTAAGATATAATATGCGGTATGATGTAAACATATTTATTTTTATTAAGAAAATACTATATTAAAATGTTTAAATTATATTTTTTTTTCTCAAAACATGTATATATTTATCTTTAAAAATTTCTGAAGTTATATATATATATATATATATATATATATGAATGAGAAGTTGATGATATTTTGATAATATAATATTATAACAAGGGGACATATAAAATATCCTAAGGTTGATCACCCACTAGAATTAGATGGAAGAAAATATAGTTAATTATAGTTTTAATCTAATTAGTTATGTTATAAACATTTTATTTATTAATAGATAATCAACTATATTTTTATATAATTAATTATACAGCAAACATAAAAGTGATTATAATTTTTTGTAGAAGAAAAAGTATTTGAGAGAGTTAAAAGCATGGAGGAGTATTTGTTAAAAAGAATTAGACAAAAGAGTGAGGAGAATGGGACAAGTTTGGGGGATTTTGGTGTATATTTTTCTTCTTCTTTCGGTGCCAATCCATTCACGTTTGACCCGTCTCACACACTTCAAATCATAAAATACTAAACACAATAAAATTTTAATTTTAAAAGTTAATAACTTCGTGCTTATTTTTATACATATCATTTTTAAAATCACATTTTTTTATTAAGTTTCTAAATTCTTTAATTACGTAGTTTTTCGACACTTCATGGTTTTAGAATGAATATATGTAATTACACTTCGACGTTTAAGTTGAGTCAGCAATGAGTATGTCCATTTTTTAGATATTGTGGTTATAGGATAAGTACCACTTTTCTCTGGTATTATCTTCTATTTATAGTTTTCTTATGAGCCTGATGGTTGTTATAGGTTCGTGAAGATCTAATTACCTTTTTAATCTTGTTTAGTGAGTGATTAGTCATTTGTGATCTGTTATCTTACATCAAATGATCGATATACCGAGTACTCATTCAATATTTGGCAATACAATAAATACAAAAAAATTATAATTTTTTTTATGAATAACTAACTTTTTAATAGGATAGAAAAATATTTTAAAGAATGTTTATATAAGATCTTAAAACTTTAAATATATCATATTATTTTTATGAGATTTTTTAATTTATTATCACCTTAAATGATTTAATACAAATTATATGGTATTTTTTTAGATACAAACTTTGTTTTAATCTGGAAAATTTAATTTATCTCTTGTAGTAAAAATGCTTTTATAAAAAATTTGACTAAAAACCAACACTAAAAAATCTTGTTTCCAATTAATGTTTTTTCTTAAAATATAAACATGAAAAACATTACTTTATCAACTTTCAATTTTCCATAAACTTAAATCTTCTCTTTTTGTATATGTCCCAAGTCTAATAAATGTTGTCTTTTTACACACAGGTTACATATATTCAATAGGAGTTATTTTGTTATTATTGTTTGTATGATATGAGTTTAAACATCACACTAAATTCACTTCCTTTGTAACAGGAATATCCTTATAAGAAATCTAAGTTTGTACATCGTAAATGAGAAAAATAATAGTAATTAACTTTATTTATTTAGTTAGATTTTTTAAATAAAGATTAGTTGTAGGACATGAAATTTTGTTTAGAGATAAAAAATGAAAAAAAAATATGTATAGATTACAATAATTTATTCTTTCTTTCATTAATTTTTTTCTATAATTTTATTGTCTAAATTATATAAAAATACAATTTAATAAGTGAGTTATTGTAATGACATAATATATATATATATATATATATATATATATATATATAATTTTTTAAATTTTTGTATTGAACTCTTCTTACTTCTTTTTTGAATTATAATTGAAAGGAGATATTGTTAATGAAGATTGAGGAAAAGTTAAAAACGAAGTTCATTATTGAGGAGTCATGTGACATCCAATTTGGCTTCTTCTTATCCCAAAGTCTTTGAAAGCCACACACTTTTTATTCCAAGGAATTAACATCCAAAGTAAGAAGACTTGGTCAACTTTCAATTGAGAAATTATGGCCCAAGTGAAAAAGATACGATTGTGTCCAACATTAAGATTCATTAGTATGCATGGAAAAATGTTCAAAGACTTTTCAATTCTATACATGTAACTTTCATCTTAGATGTTAAAAGATCTTACATAAATCCAATTTTATGAAGTTGAATTGAAATTAAATTTATTTTTTACATAAATCCAATTTTATGAAGTTGAATTGAAATTAAATCTATTTTTTAATATAAATCAATTAGTTTACGAGATTAATCTTTGTAAAATTATATTAAAACGAAATGCTGAATATTAAATAAATGATATTTAAGTAGTTTGTATAAAAACAAAAAAAATATCTTTATTTCACAATGAAGATTATAAAAGAAATAGAGTATTTTCTAAGAAATAAAATGTTATTATTTATAATAACTATTGCTAAACACATTTTAAAATTATTAAGTTATTGGACTAAGAGACCGAGAAGATGTGAGATTGAAAGATCTTTGGGTATGTTAAACACTATATGATTAATAAGACTTTGATGGTAAATATGAAAATGTAAAACAATGCACAATATCAACATAGTAATGTTAAGGTCTAAAGGTTAAACCCAAAATATAATTATGAGTAAATTCAATAAATATAAGTACAAATAGTAAAAGTCCAATAAGATTGATATAGCCCAATAGTATAAATAGGTGACTTGATTAACTGGAGTGTTTTTTAAAAAGATAATCACTTAACTAAACTGATTATTTATGACTTTATCATCGGAACACCTTACAGGTACACCCACATATCCGAGAAACGAAATACCATGAAGAAGAAATCATTAGAAGCACACTGAAGAACAAAGTAGAGGAAGAACAAAAAGTGTTGGAAGAGTAGTTATAATTATCTTGATGAAAGTTTGATAAAAACATAAAATATTTTTTGTCAAAAACTAAAAGAAAGCATCAGTTAAGTATTATTGTTTATATAATTAAATATTTTGAGACAAGAGTTAATAATATATTATTAAGATATGTAAACCTAATAAAACGTTGGGACTCAAGTACAAGAGAAAATCACTTATCTTCATTACCATTAAAAGTTCCAAATGAAGAGTTTAACCTTTTGTTATATATTGAATTCCATATTCCATTCATCTGAACAAGTGATTGAATTTTATTAATCATTATGTTATAACTGCTCTATGATATGTAAAAAGGATAATTAGCTTTACTAAATAAAAATTCAATTTAATTTCGTGTATAAAGCAAAATTAAAACCACAATTAAAACTTGTTAGAATCGGAAATAAAATGGACACGTGAGAGAGAAAGCTAAAGAAAAAGTTGAGATAGCTATTAAATGGGCAACATAAAAACAGAACAACAAAAACCTAAAGCGTAACAGAGAGAAGCTAGCACGTTCATGTTACAGAAATTGCACACTCATGGAATAAAACTTGAAGGTAATTGCTCAGGTTACTGAAATTGTGATGTTCATGTTTATACTGTGAAATTCTCTGAGAAATGGTAATTGTATGTACAGTACAGTCAAGTGAAGTGTCGTATATGAATTGTATAGTGTGACTAAAAGTTAATGTCTCTGATTCTATCATATTAAAAAGAGTTCATGTTTAACTCCAATACTTGTTCGTATTATAAAAATAATATAAATGGTTCGTGTAGTGCATCGTGTGATGTCATTCCCGAGATCCATTTATTGTTAAAGGAAGATAAAGATTGATGAACTTGGGGAGCAAGATGGGTTGGAGAGGGATACTGGGTTTTGAATATGGTATTGTTCAGGCTCCATTAGGCCCTGATATCTCTGCTCCTCACCTTGTAGCTGCAGTTGCCAATGCTGGTGCTCTGGGACTTCTTAGGGCCCCTGATTGGGTATGTTCATGCTCATGCTCATCATTGCCTTCTGTTCTTCAATTCCTGCATCAGTTCATTGTTAACTTGTCTAGGAGTATCATACGCTGTGTAAATTTATAGTCTTTTTCTACAAGTTCATTGCTATGAAGTGTAATTATTTGTTGATTTGACTCTAACAGGAATCGCCCGATTATTTGAGGGGACTCATAAAGACGACTAGGACCTTAACTGATAAACCTTTCGGGGTTGGTGTCGTTCTAGCCTTTCCTTTTGAGGAGAATTTGAAGGTCATTCTGGAAGAAAAAGTTGCAGTCTTGCAAATTTCCTGGGGTGATTGTACAAGGGAACTAGTAAATAAGGCTCACGCTGCTGGGGTCAAAGTTGTTCCTCAAGTGAGTTTTCTGTTCATTTATTAAGAGTATCAGGTTACTAACTATACGCAAATCCTAAAAGACAATGATATCTTAATTTTGGTTTTCTTTTTATTTTCTTTGCATATTAATTATTCCGTTCTTGTGTTTTCTGATGCCTAGCTCGATTTAAACTTAGCCCATTTTATTTTCATGTTTAGGATAATTAAACTCGAAATTCGTTTGAAGTCATGATGAACCCCTCAGCCTGCTATAACTTGTACCATGGCTGAGTTTATATTTCATGATTCTCCTTCCTTATTTATGCTTAGATAAACTTTCCACAATTACTTGCAGATTTAGCTTCTTCAAAGAGTAAGAGCTGATATTAACTTATATATAAATCAATTTTAGCATATGAAAAAACATATTTCATTTCTTGTTTTTGTCAGTGTTTATGAAGAAATTTATATTGCTAGTGGATAGGTTGATTGACTTAAGTGATATGCTGTCCCTTTTGTGAGGCATGTTGAAAGCTAATTGTAGGTTATCTGGAATCTAATCTGGTACTCGTATTTTTAATCCTATTACAGGTCGGGAACATTGAAGGTGCGAAACAAGCGATTGAAGCAGGTGTGGATGGGATAATTGTACAAGGACTTGAAGCTGGTGGTCATGTATTGGGTCAGGTGTGCATGCTTGTCATAATTTTGATATAGTCTATGTAATAGTGGTTGCAGGTGTTGAATAACTACACATTACATTGTTTTTCCTCGAGACACTTTTCCACAAAACCTTCACGATCTGTATAGCCTAGTTATACTCAGGCTCACTTATACTGAAGATTTTTGTGGGTATTTTTTTGCTTGTGTTTTCTATTCAATAAAAGTCTGAAAAGGTATTGATTTAAGGAAGTGATGAATTAAAAAGCAAAATTTCATCATCAATGCTTTTCTATCAGAAATAATGAGTGTGCAATTTCAAATATATTCAAATATTCCCCATACACTTGCAGAAAACCTTTCTAGTTAAAAAGTATTGTTGAAATCAGACTTGTTGGATCTTCAGTATTTACTGCCTCATGTCCTTAGTTGTTTTGAGGGGAAGACCGTCACAACTTTTGAAAAAGTTCATCTTTTTGCTGTCTACAACCACCATTGCTTAGTTGATCATTAGCAGCTGATATGAATGAGAGCTAATCATGTTTTTTCAATCATGGATCACAGACTACTATTTTCCATCTTTGCATTGCCACTCAGAGACAGTGCTTTTTGTTTCACGTAATTGCAGGATGGTCTAATTACATTGGTGCCAAGGGTGGTCGATCTGGTTGGTGACAGAGAGATACCAGTTATTGCAGCTGGAGGAATTGTGGATAGTCGGGGTTATGTTGCTGCTCTAGCCCTTGGTGCTCAAGGCGTCTGTTTAGGCACCAGGTTTTGAAATATTACTTTCACATTAATCATATTTGAGTAAATTGCTCTCCTATTGTTGCTGTAGTATCTTGGCATATGCAATTTTTGTCTTTAAATCAAGAATTCTGCCTCCATGATAGAAGCCTGCAATGAGGCTTATAAATTCCACAATTTATTCTTCATGAGATTATAGGTCTGTTGTGATGAGATATACGAAGGTGCCCAATACTATCTCCATGTCCAACCTAATAATCTCAATTTAAGTTAGATTATTCCTGACACTATTACACATTTTCATATATGTTTTCATGCCAAGAGTCTTGTTTGCAGGTTTTTGGCAACTGAGGAAAGCAATGCTCATTCTACATACAAAAGGAAATTGGTTGAACTTGATGAGACTGCATACACGGATGTGTTTGGGAGGGCAAGATGGCCTGGTGCTCCTCATCGTGTCTTGCAGACACCTTTCTATAAGGAATGGAGATCGCTTCCGGCACCCGAAAACGAAACCAACCAACCCATCATTGGCCATTCAACAATTAATGGCGTGGTACGTGACAAAACTACCATCCTTATATGCAACTGTTATGTCTACAACATTTGTTGACTATACTTTTTTGCACGAAACAGGACAAAGATATACGACGTTTTGCAGGTACTGTTCCAAACATGACAACTACAGGAGATCTTGAGAGCATGGTGATGTTTGCTGGCGAAGGTGTTGCTCTCATCAAGGAAATTCTGCCTGCTGGTGAAGTGGTAAAGCAGCTAGTTGAAGGAGCACAACTTATAATACAGCAAAACTTAAAATAGATTGTCAAATGTCGAGTGAGAGACCATGCTTAAATTCTGTACAACGGTTGTGGCTTGGAATAACAAGAAGTGTGCCAGTTTCAAAACAAGTTTATAATAAAAATTTCATTTTCGCATTGCTTCATCTTCAGAAGAATGTTATGTCACCATAAAAGTTTACAACTCACCAAGAATGTTGAATTGATCATTGTTACTCCAATGATATAAATTATGTCTGTCTACTACCTACAAGTTGTAATATATGCATGAAACTCGAAGCTAGTAATATAAACTGAAAACTAATTAATTGATAACAAATTTGAAATGTGGAGAAGAAGATATTAGGTACTGTTCCAAAGAAAACACTAACTAGCACTCATTATTTCGATTACAAAGAAAGTGTAAAGGGGAGAAGATCGATGAATTATTTCAGTACAACTTTTATAATAAGGAAAAACCCTTCAATCAAGTGATGTTTGCTTAAGCAACACCTCCTTAATTACTGTATCCAAGTTTATGTATGAATGACCACCGGGTCTGGTGAACTCCTCTGCCTTCTTCTTCAACTCCATCGTCTTTTCTCTCATCTTCTTTCCCTTCTCCCCTACCATCAACTCATTCACCAGCTTCTCCACCTCCTCTCTCTTCACATTGTTATCAATCTCAATCCCAATCTCCCACTCATTGCACACATATCTACAGTTTGTTGGCTGATCTGCAAAAAAGGGCCAGCATAACATTGGGATTCCAGCACAAACACTTTCAGTGATTGAGTTCCATCCACAATGAGTCAAGAATCCACCAATTGATGAATGGTTCAGCACCTGTTCTTGTGGACACCAACCTGCTATTAGGCTTCTGTCCCTAGTTTCATTCACAAACTCAGATGACAAAATCACGGAACCTCCAATGACAAGGTCAGGCCTAATGATCCATACAAACGGTTTCTTGCTGTTGGCCAAACCCCAAGCAAATTCTAACAGTTGTTCTGCAGACATAACAGTGATGCTGCCAAAATTCACATAAACTACGGATCTGGGTTCCTGGGATTGAAGCCACTCAAGACACTTGGAATCTTCATTCCAAAGATTGGAACCAAGAGAAGCCAAGTGGTTACTGGAACTTTGATCTAAAAACGAAGGGAAAGGACCAATGGTATAAAGAGAAGGGAGCATAGAGGACAGAGCATTCATCGCATCTCTCTCAAGTTCATCAAAAGTATTAAAAACAATAGCTGAGACTGTAGGAACTCTACCAGCTACTTCAATGAAATATTCTAGCATGAAATCATTTGGATCTGCTGTCTTTACAAAGCTAGGCAGATCCCTCATGCGAAAATTTTGCAAACCCGGAATACATTCTACCAAGGTGGTGTCCAAATATCCATTTGTCAGATAACTCTCATCTGCACATCATAATCACAAAAACCAACCACTGACAGATCCGTACACAAAAAGCATCCGAACATATACTAAATGGAGGAAGAACATAAATTGATACCTTTGAGAGGTACGGTTCCCGTATCCACCAAAGTACGGAAGTGCATAAAACACAAGAATGCACCTGCACTGACCGGGGAAAGGAGAATGATAGGGACTGCAAGTTCTTCAGCAGCTTGTATAGGAAAACTCATGAAACAATCAGAGACTATGCAGGTAACTGGGGGGATGAGGCCAGCAGTGGCAGAGTGGTTAAGTCTATGAAGAAGGTCACGAAAGGGTTGGAGGAAGTTCTTTCTGAAGGAGTCACAAAGAGAGGGTATGTGTTGACTAACATCACCATCAGCATCAGCATCCAAGGGAGGAAGGCCATCTGGGATGGTTTCAAAGCGAAAATCTGGCAGGCCCTGAAGGGCATTAGGACCCCTTGATTTGAGGTAGCGTTTGTGGTTGTAGTCGGTGTGGACAAAGGTTATGTGAAAGCCTCTGAGATGAAGCAGCTTTGCTAGTTTGAACAAGGGATTTATATGTCCTTGAAGTGGAAATGGAACCAGCACAGCGTGTGGCTTTGTCTCAGCAGTGCAGTTCATCTTGAATTTTCCTTTTTATGCAAAATGAAGGGGAAAGTCAAAGGAAAGGAAAAGCCTCTCAACAAATATAGCAAGCTCAATGAATGAACCACTTGCCAGACAAGACAATTGCAACATCTTGCAGTTTTTTATATAAAAGGCCTTTTTTAGAAGTAGTGGCATTTTGATGGGATAGATGTTGAATTTAAAAAATGAAAAGAAAATATTTGAGTGGTTACTACATGTGGGGAATGGGTGAGGTAGGATACAGATTCTGTCGCCTCTAATGCAGAAGGCAATCCAAATACTATGGAGAAAGATAAATGGACAGGTGTTGTTGCAGTGTTCACTAAAGTCAATGATCCCTCGTCTATCACCATTTTTCCTTCTGCTTCAACTTAAAACTAACTTTGTTTATCCCTACAATGATTTACAACAATTCACCTACAAATTTCATTATCAAATATGGTGTTGACTTTTTATGTTTAAATAAGAAATCAATACTCTTAACACCACTTTTCTAGTGAAAGGGGTATGGATACTGATGTGAAGAGAAAAAAGGTATGAATGAATTGTTATCAGAGTCTCACATTGAATAATAAACAAAAAGAAAAGTTGATAATTATTATAAAGTTGAGTAATTAATTTAAGTAATTTTACTGTTCTTTTTTAGTACAGAAGATTAAGATAGTTGTGTGTCATAATAAAATTTGTATTTTTTTGTAAAATTTATATAAGAGGTTTTGTAATTTTCTTGTTAGAAGAATCAGTGTGTCTGCATGTAAGCCTAATCAACTAACTATATTGTAAAATATTTTTTTCATATTAAAGTTGACTGTGTTTATTTTTTATTGACATCATCAAAATTATTAACTTATTTTTAATGTTAGGTTGTAAGTCCCATAATTAACAATAAAACAACAGATACGGACCTTTTCATTACCACTCTACAACCTTATTTGTTATCGTTTATATTTAATAATTTAATTTATCCTTTAATTAAATAACTTAATTCAATATATTATTATTATTATTTAATATAATAAGGATGTAAAAGAAAAGAATACCAACATATAAACACCATTCCACTAATAAACAAAAAAAGGCTAATGGGAGATTTAATAGCCTCGCATTATTTTAACCCAGATTTCAATTTGATCCAAGAGTATTTTTTATAATTGTTTATGTATATGTTCAATTTGCTGATGCAGCTTACACTGTTAAAATAATTTAATTAATTTAAAAGAAACCCATAAATTTACGTAACCGTCTACAGATACCAATCAAAAACAAGATATAATAGAGTGACGATGAATCACATAAAAAAATATTTAACATTGAGTGAAACATAATCTACGTCCACATATATAAAAATTCATTATACGATAAAGGACATGGGATTACAATTTATAATTTCTCTCAAGTTTTATAACGAACTCTTAATTTAATTCAAACGTTAAAAAATATTTTAATATAATCAAACAAAAGAATTGTTTAATTAACTTCCAGTAGAAGACACTCTTCGAAAAAAGGTCTGCAATGAATCAACTGAGGGAACAATGAAACGGCAACTAAAATTCTAAAAAATAAACAAAAGTATTAAACAGTCTAAGTAAAGTTCTCATTCACAAAAAAGTCTTTGAACTACTAGACGGTCTAAAAGTTCTACACCGTCTACAACTTTTTAGACGGTTTAAGAATCTTTCAACATGGATTATGACAGAACGAATATTCACCATTAAATAGATAATTCTTATTTCAATTACATAAATTATGTCAACTACCTATTCATGTTGTAACATGCAAGAAACAAGTTGATGGTAATATAAACTGAAAATTAATTAATTGATAACAAGTCACTAAATATCATCAAAAACAGAATGAATGGCGGTTTGAAATATCAAGAAAAAATTAGAACAGAGGAATTACAAACTACTAAGGGGCATTTTTCTATAACATTCCAACACATTCTCAGGGAATGAATTATTACTGTGGTGCTTATATGTTGACTCTATAAACAGTGAAAACACACGTCTCATGAATAAGAAAAACCCTTCAATCGCATGATGTCTGCTTAAGCAACACCTCCTTGATTACTTTGTCCAAGTTTATGTATGAACAACCACCTGGTCTTGTCACCTCCTCTGCTTTCTTCTTCAACTCCATCGTCCTTTCTCTCATCTTCTTGCCCTTCTCCCCTGCCATCAACTCATTCACCAGCTTCTCCACCTCCTCTCTCTTAGCATTGCTATCAACTTCAATCCCAATCTCCCACTCATGGCACATATATCTGCAGTTTGTTGGCTGATCTGCAAAAAATGGCCAACACAACATTGGGACTCCAGCACAAACACTCTCAGTAGTCGAGTTCCATCCACAGTGAGTCAAGAAACCTCCAACTGAAGGATGGTTCAGTACTTTCTCCTGTGGGCACCAGCTTGCTATCAGGCTTCTGTCTCTGGTTTCATTCACAAACTCTGATGACAAGATCACGGAACCTCCAATGACAAGGTCAGGCCTAATGATCCACAAAAACGGTTTCTTGCTGTTGGCCAAACCCCAAGCAAACTCCAACAGTTGATCTGCAGACATAACAGTGATGCTGCCAAAATTCACATAAACTACGGATCCAGGTTCCTTGGATTCAAGCCAATCGAGACACTCGGTGTTTTCCTTCCAAAGACTGGAACCTAAAGATTCCAAGTGCTGGTGTGGAGTTTGATTCAAAAGTAAAGGGAAAGGACCAATGGTATAAACAGAAGGGAGTTTAAAGGAAGAGGAGATTGCATTAATTGCATCTCTTTCAAGTTCATCAAAAGTATTAAAAACAACAGCAGAGGCGCTGGAAATTTTATCAGTTTCTTCAATGAAAAAGTTCAACATTACATCATTTGGATCTGTTGTCCTCATAAAGTCAGGCAGGTCCTTCAGCCGAAAATTTGTCAACCCTGGAATGCAGTCTGCTTTGGCGTCCAAATATCCATTTGTCAGATCACTCTCATCTGCATGTCACAATCACAAAGGCCAATAGCTGTCAAATTCATGCATGAACACATCTATCACATAGTACATTCAAATGTAATAACTGTTTTAAGTTCCTTAATATTCTAAAAAAATGGTTTTGTCCTTGTATTTTAAAAAGACTATCTTGGTCTTTGTATTTTCTGAAATATGATCAACTTTGTTCGTTCCTCATCTGGTCAAAATGACATAAACGATCACAAAATTCACAAATTCACCACAGTTCAAAAGTTAGTGGACTAAAGGCATCCTTTCCAAATTATAGGTACTAAACTTGATCCAGTGTAAATCTTGAAGATGCTAAAACACGTTTTATACTGAATGGATGAAGAACATAACTGTATATATACCTTTGAGGGGTACGATTCCTCTTTCAACCAGAGTACGATAGTGCATGAAAGACCAGAATGCACCTGCACTGAGTGGGGAAAGGAGAAGGACAGGGAGTCCAAGTTCCTGAGCTGCTTGGATAGGAAAAGTGACGAAACAGTCAGAAACCAAGCAGGTAACTGGGGGGTTGAGACCAGTAGTGGCAGAGTGGTTAAGTCTAGCAAGAAGGTCACGAAAGGGTTGGAGGAAGTTCTTTCTGATGGAGTCACAGAGAGAGGGTATGTGTTGACTAACATCAGCATCAGCATCATCATCCAAGGGAGGAAGGCCATCTGGGATGGTTTCAAAGCGAAAATCTGGCAGGCCCTGAAGGGCATTAGGACCCCTTGATTTGAGGTAACGTTTGTGGTTGTAGTCAGTGTGGACAAAGGTTACGTGAAAGCCTCTGAGATGAAGCAACTCTGCTAGTTTGAACAAGGGGTTTATGTGTCCTTGAAGTGGATATGGAGTGAACACAGCGTGTGGCTTTCTCTCTGCAAAGTAACTCATGCTTGATCTTTTTTATGCTTTGATCTATGAATACAAATTCAACTCTAGCACAAACACAACTTCCCATTTAAGCCTTTTTCATGACCATATTTTATTGGATTAATTATTTTGTAATCAGTATGTAGCGCTGAGACAGATACGTATATCACTGTCAACAGTGTCGTATATCTCACACCAAAACACCATTTAAGAGATATATTCGAATTTCTTATTGTCATTTTTTATCTGTCGGCACATCCAAAGAAGATGATTCACTGATATCAAATTTTATGTATCAGAATACAAATCTTCCATTTGTCTTATGTGAATCTGAAGTTGAGAGACAAGCAACAAAACTCTTGTTTTTACCAAAGTCAAAATAAAAAAAAAGCCACTTGCAGAAGTAATAATCACGAAACACGCACATGAGGACATAAACAGAAGACTTTACCATATCAAACGCGATCTAGTGTAAACTGATTGATTTCTTTATAGTAACTATGCTGAAAATAAAAACTCAAACTATAATACTAAATTATTTCATACTTCATATGATTAGATTCACACAATAAAACTGTAATATTTATCAAGATTAGTACATTGTTATTTATCTTATTTTTTTGTTTAGTCCTGATTCAATGGTTCAAGAATGAGATCACGAAACAGTAGCAGAGTTTGTGGGAACTCTGTTTCTTGGATGCCAAATTGAGCCACCAAATAATTTCACACTACTCAAAGTTGGACCCAATATCTCATTATATAATCTTTATTTTCTTGCCATACCTACTTTATTTAGCTAGACAATTCTAGAGATTCACGTTTCATCCTATATATCGAATTGATTATTATTAATAGAATGAGTTAGGTAAGACAGAATAACTATATATATATATATATATATATATATATATATATATATATATATATATATATATAACAAATTTATTTTATTTTTATATTATATAAAAATAAAAAAAA
>Ga0123342_1007351_pt1 | contig 14605 bp, 11 predicted proteins | sample Turbeawhitnodule_FD_89960 | JGI IMG/M metagenome (GOLD analysis project Ga0123342, IMG submission 89960) | Root nodule microbial communities of legume samples collected from Mexico - Turtle bean Mexico white nodule | ecosystem: Host-associated > Plants > Roots > Nodule | place: Mexico: Nepantla...
ACACTTGAAAGTATTTGGGTCCATTACTTATGCCCATGTCCCTAAGACAGCAAGATCGAAGTTGGATGATAAGGCAGTGAAGACCATTTTCATTGGTTATAAAAATGGAGGATACAAACTGTACAATCCAATGACAAAGAAGGTGATTATTAGTCATGATGTTACATTTTCCGAAGATAAGGAATGGCAATGGAATGCAACAACTGAAATGGATTCGAAAAAACGATATATTTACGTTTTGAACCATGTGGAAGATGGAGTCACTCTTGAAGCACCTACAGTTCAACCTGAAGTTGTAGTTTAACCTGAAGCTGTAATTCAACCTGAAGTTGCAACTCCAATTGCAACTATGATGGTTGCAACTATGATGGAGCGACCAAGAAGGCAACAACGACAACCTGTACACCTTCAAGATTGCGAAGTAAATCTTGATGATGAAGTTGATGACAATGGAGATTTGGTTCACTTGGTTTTTCTTGCAGAATCAGAACCTGTGAGACTTGCCAATGCCATTGAACACCCCAAATGGCAAAAGACTATGAATGAAGAATTGATGGCGATTGAGAAAAACAATATCATGACTCAAATTGGAAAGGTTGTTCCAAATCAGAATTAAGGGAGGATATTGGTTATTCATGTTTTATTATTATTAATTCTGATTTTATTACCCTTAAACCTATTTTACCGTTATATTGCATTAATGATCATATGTTAGTATTCCTATATTATAGCTTCCAGTAATTGAGTAAATCAAAATTGATAAAATCAGTTTTATAATTTTGTGTAATTACGTTCTATCAGTTGCTACAATCTTTTATCTTCTCTTATTTTTTTCAATTAGTTCGTACACTAAATACTATGCGTGTAAAATAAAATAAAAAAATTCTTGATGAGTCCATTAATATTTTGGGTATAAGCTGTGTTGAGCAACTCAATAAGAGTCAACCTTTTGTGTTGACTCCATTAGCATTTGCCCCTTTCAAACTTCCACACACGGTAATTATTATCTCTCTCAACAGTCACACAACTTAAATTTTTCCGCATACTTCAAAAATTACCCATTCATTGCCTGACACGTGTCCCAGCAATCCCAACACTTTCCCACGACGTACTTTCATGTCTGCACCACCCGTTGACCTTAGTTATCTGCTGAAAAGAATAACACAACTTCTTCTCACTTTCCATTTTTGTTGTTGTTAATTATTATATGCAATTTTAAATCACAAGTTGAGGCTTGTTAAGAGTGTAAAGAATATTATAATTACAATTCTATTGCAGGTTTTACAACAAATTAATAAAAAAAAACTTGTAAAAGGATTACATTTTTACACAGTTCATATTTTTATGTAATAATATCATTTTAGTCTTTTTATTATTGATTTTGATTGACTTAAAATATTTTTATTTTTTATTCTTTTAAAATTGAAAATAATTATTTCCAGTACCTGGTATCATATTTCGTTGCCCGTATATTAAACAAATAGTCAAAAAATATTTCAAATGATGTTAAGTATGAAAATAAAAAGTTATTTTTTAAAAAGACCAATATAAAAAGTTACTCGGACTAAATAGGTATTTTCAGATTTTTATAATCTAAACTTTCTATTTTACAAACACTTAAAACCATATTTAAATACATTCGTATTATATGAAACATAAATTAACTACTCAATTCAAAAATTAAAAAAAAATGATGCTATTTTTTTAAAATATCTAAGTAAATCTTAATATTCTATATATACAAGGAACTCAAAATAAATTATTATTTGTGAAAGTAAAATCAAAATTAAACTAATTATTACTTTTTGTGAATGATACTTACATTTAAATTCTTTATTAAAGAAAGTATTAAAGATGTGGACTAATCTTATTTATTTTGTTTTGTCTCATATTTGATCTTAAAAAATCAAGTGCCAAGTGATCCAACCTATTGATTCATTTTATATTTGGTTTCTAAAAAACAAATTAGGGAAGGTAAGATCACATTAGAAATGTAGGTTAGTTTTATTTATCCGTTTTATATAATGATTAATCTGCATAAGTAAAATCTTCTTAAAAAAAAAAACATGTAAATTGTTTTTACAAATTGGATATCCCTTACACGAGATTTTCTAGATTGTTGTCTTTCGTTCTTCATATCTTCAGTTTTCTTGAAATCTCGGTCTTCAGGTTCTCAACATGGTACCTACAATTATACTATGACACTCAAGTTATGCGTTGTTTTATATTGAGAGTACATGTTTAAAGCAAAATGTTTATTACCTTTTATCCTAAGGGTTTTTATCTATTTATATCATTTAATCTGAGCCCCTACTTATAGGGAGGATTAAGTTAGAGTCATGTATGCTCACATGCCACTAATCATGACTTAAGGGGGTGATTACGCTAAATTAATCGTTAATCATCTTTAAGGTGTTAATATGTTGGACTAGAAGGCCAAGAGTTTGAGATGCTGAGTAGTCTAGTGTGGATTCAGCTTCTCAAATTGTCGGCAGTACACTTGCCCCCTAGGTTGAACCTAGGCGAAAAGTCTCATTCAGGATCGAGAAGAGGTACGCACTTTTAGTTGGTAAAAAAGAAAATTTCATTTTCCTTTCAGTGTTGTGCCATCGTCCTATTAATCCAACATATGATCAGGGTCGAGTTGGAAAGTATTGACAAGGGCTTAAAAGGTGATTCTTATTGCACGTGACATGTGTAAGAATGAGAACAATCACACGATATAGGTCGTAGATGTCGAGATGATCTAACAACTGATATAAAAGTGATTGTTCGTATTTTATCAATTTATGCCCCTATAAATAGTGTGGGGTAGGGGATCTATGATTTGCTTGATTTTCTTGTCATTTTGTCCGAGTGTATATTGGTCAAAGATTGATCTGAGAGGTAACCATGTCTTCCTCTTCTTCTGATAATTTGTTTTCGGATACGTTTGGGGGTGTCGAAATATGTCGTTAACCTGTCTAGTTCTGTTCCTAGTTATTTCGAGAACACAACTATGTCTTTTTGGCTTAGTTGTACGGTAGACAAGGGAAAAATCATCGTCAAGGACATAAGTCCTCGTGCAAAACTTCGTTGCCAAAGGCACAAAGTGGTGTGATAAGCGTACCCATGATGTCGACTATAAGTGGGTGGATGTTTGTGTCCAAGAATACTTTTCTAAGTACCGGTGGACATCCATGTCACAATCTTTCGTTGCTAGTATGGACATTCTAATGGATAATGTGACAAACGATGTTGTGATTTTGTGTAAGATTAACATCCATGTTACAATCTTTCGTTGCTAGTATGAACATTCTAATGGATAATGTGACAAACGATGTTGTGATTTTGTGTAAGTGTAAATCTTCTGATATTGTGTGTCAGAGACTAGATCCCTCAATTGGGGATTTTTTTTTTATTCTTGTTAATAACGAACGTTCATGTCTGATTTCCCTTAGACAACTTTTCCATGGGCGTGTTAAGAGTCTTGGACATGACCCAAACACAATTGTATCCGAATAGTTAGGCATATATCCAAGCTTTTCGGCTATTGTGTTCGGTTCTAAGAGTAAGACCCATGCCCCAAGTTTTCAATTCGTTCGAAGTTGTGCCTACTCACCCCTTTCTCTTCTTCATTCAAGAATTTTAAAAGTGAAAATTTTTAAATTCGTTGTCGAGAAGGAGGTTCACCAATATTTTTATGATGATGATACTTCTTGTTTCCCCTTCTAATGGACTCGTAAACTAGCACGTTACTGTGTATAGGCGATGTCATTGTTGATCGGGGAGGAGTTGGAGATGTTGTTTGTGTTGGATAAACTCCCCCAAAATATCCCTACTCAACAACATCTGTGGGCATATTTATCCCAACATCGACTACTTGATATTGATGGTATATCTCTTGTTATACTCGACATCTATTTATATTTGGATGTTTGTTGAATTATTCTTTGTGTAGAGACCATGGCATCTGCAAACTCAAAAGATGGAAAGGCGTACTTCGAAAGAACTATGACTTAGGCATCTGGTTGAGTTCACGAGGAAAGGGAAGGCGATTGTCAAAGTGGCGCAATCGTTACAAGAGATGCCAGGAAACGAGCTACTTCCCCCTATCAAACTGAATCCAAAAAAGGTTCGAAAGGAAAAGGAAGGGTGAAGCCATCTCGACGCCACTTGGACCGGTCTTCGTTTAGCCGATCTCAGAAGAGGCCACATAGAGATACAAATGCCAGTTTGAGCTCTTCTACAAATGACTTCCTCATGCGGGATATGCATTTGGGCGACAAGGTGTCGATCACCCTTAACTTGTTGGAGTAGGAGAGGTATCTCTCGACCACTTCTACCAAGCTCCATGATGCCTTTATGGAGTTATGTGCTAGAATCCTTATTTTTGGTAAGCGTATGGGATATGACCGTAAAAGGAACAAAGGTTTGGTCGAGGTGGAGAACTTAAAGGGCCAGTCACCTCACTCCAAGCCACTTTGGAGGCAAACAATACTCTTGCTGAGAAGAATATAAAACTCGCCTTAGAGCTCACCCAAGTGAAGGTTGATGAGGACTATGAGCGTACACATTGTCTTATCTTCGAGAGTAAGACATCTCGCAAAGATGATTGTCGAGATACGCCGAGCAGGATAAGAACGAGTGTTTGCAAAAGGACTTGCACAATGCGTAAAATTTTGTTTTAGAACAACATGAGCTCGTTTTCTCCAAGGCTTTACAATAAGTTGTGCACTTTTAGAACGTCCCCCTTGGCGAAGGGAATTTTGATGTCGAAAAAGACTTCTATAACGGGAAGTTAACTCAAGTGGGAGACTTCCCGGACACCGAGAAGAAGTCAAAGCAATTTGCAATTTCAGGGGCAGAAGATGTGGCAAACAAGGAGACCGAAGTTTAAGGGTTTTAAATCTTTTTGAAGTTTTTGGGTGATCCATTCCCTATCTTTTTGTTGTGTGACCTTTTGGTGTCGAGTCATTGTCGACTTTTATATTGTGATTTTTTGCAACTACTTTTCAAACTTCTTGTGTACTTGCCTCTTCTCTTATTTCTTTCATTGTTGTGTTGTTTTGGTTTTTTTATTTTTGGACTTTAAATTTACTATGAGAAGAGTATTATTACTGCGAGTGCCTCGTTAAAACTTTCCCAACCAAAACTCCCTTGGGGAAAAATGTCAATGGTAGGAAAAAGTACACTTAACATTTATGCTAATTGAAATAAAACTTAAGGTGACTGAAGTTACAGGTCCTTGGGATTTCTCGGTTGTCGAGGCATTGTATTTGGTAAGCTCTGTTTTGTAGGTTCTCGACAATTCAAAAGGCTCATTCCCAATTTGATACAAATTTGCCTTTCGCTAGGTCTTTTTTAGCGTCTCCTTTCATTCTTCATACTAGGTTGTCGTCTTTCGTTCTTCATGTCTTCAGTCTTCTTAGCTTCATGGTCTTCAGATCCTCGCCAGGGTACCTGCAACTACACTCCAACGTTTAAGTCAGGTACAATTTTATATCGGAAGTATATATTTAAAACAAAATGTTCATTACCTTTTGCTCTAAGGATATTTACCTATTTATAGTGTTTAATGTAGACCCTTACATGTAGAGAGGATTAAGGTAAGCCCATGTAAGTCTACATACCTCTAATCATGACTTCAAGAGGTGATCACGCTTCAATAATCATTAATCATCTTTAAGATGTTAATATGTTAGACTGGAGAGTCAAGAGGTCAAGATACCAAATAGTCTAGTATTAACTCGCCTTCTTGAATTATCAATAGTACACAAATATTATAATAATAATTTAATTTTAATATTTTTTATTTTTATTACATTGAGAGTAAAATTTAAATAAAATATAAATTTCATGTCAAATGTGTCAAACACTTAAATCTTTCTTAACAATAAAATATCAAAATTATTATCGTCTGAATTACCAAAAAAACTATAATAATTAATTATTATTTTATTCAATTTTAATAATATTAAAGTATTGTGTAAGTTAAAATATTCAACTCATAGTGACTTTGTCTAGGAGACCAGTGAAACTCCTTGCTGACCCATATGAAAGTTTGATTTTATTTACTAATAAGAAGAATCAGTAATGAAAAAAAGAACTAATAATAAGATGGATAAATCATAGTACACAGAATTTATACATTGTACCCACCCTTATTATCATAGCAAGTAAATTTTCATCTTCCTTTCCGACCACTCTGTTCTTTGCCACCCAATATTTTATTTATTTTCTCAACAAAACACCATCTCAATTCTCAGTGCTTAGCATCAACAAAATCTAGAGAAAAACCAGAAAAAACTTTCCTCAATGATTCCTTCTTCTGTTTCCTTCCTGCTCCTCTTCCTTTCCGTGCTCGCACCTTTAACTCTTTCCGATCCAAGAGCGCAGAGAGCCGCTCTGCTATGCACCAACCGCTCAGTTTCGTCCCTTTCACGGCGCCAAGTTTTCATCTCAAACTTTCTGGAGGCGATGGACGCCTTGACCCCTCTGACGACGACTCGGCAGCGCGGCGCCGTGGTGAAGGGGTCAGGAAACGTCACCGTTTACGCCATGGGTGAGTGCATGAAGGACCTCTCGCAGTCGGACTGCAATGTGTGCCTGGCGCAGTGCAAGACGCAGCTCCTCGCGTGCCTCCCGTTCCAGAAAGGAACACAGGGTGGTAGGTTGTTCTTCGACGGCTGCTACCTCCGCTACGACGACTATAACTTCTTCGCCGAGCGCTTCGGCGACCAAGACACCACTGTGTGCGGCACCAATGTAAGTAGTAAAAATAGTAATAATATTAGTGATGGTGCTCACAGTAGCGGTATTTATAAGGCCAACGCTTTGGAGTTGGTTAGGAACCTGAGCGAGGTGGCGCCCAAAAACGATGGGTTTTTGGTGGGGTCGGTGGAGAGAAAGAACGTGAGTGTTTATGGGTTGGCTCAGTGCTGGGAGTTTGTGAACGGTAGTGCCTGCAAGAAATGTTTGGCGGATGCTGCTAAGAGGATTGCTTCGTGTGCAACACAAGAAGGGAGGGCGTTGAATGCTGGTTGTTACTTGAGGTTCTCTGCGCACAAGTTTTATAACAATTCAACGGATGTTGCAATTTCTGGAAATCATGGTCAGTTATACTCTCTCTCAATCTCTATGTCTTTACCACGTCGTTTTTGTTTGATTTTATTGATGGTGTTGGATTTTAGTTAGTTTATTATGATTGATTCTCCCGTCCTAGGAATTGTTCCTCGGATTTTGATGTGGATTAGAATTCATTTTTGGTGCCATATGTTGACAATATATATATATATATAAGGTTTTAAATGCAACCGTGATAATTTAGCCTAAGGTTTTAAATTGAGGTTGTGGCGGTCACACTTTTGTCACCGTCCTTGATATTGCGACGAATCTGGTCATGTTTTAGTCCTGGGGACCTTAAAACCTTGATGTTGCTAAAATTGTGGTTACAGCCATTTGGTAAACCTTGATTGCGAAAAATTGAAGAACATGTTGTTTTGAATGGATCGCAACTGTATGTGGCAGAGACCCCAAAATCCCAACATTGATCACGGACCATTTGTTGAAACCTGGAAGACTCAAGCATACCATAAATGCAGAATTTTATGTAGATTTGTATTACTTTTGTTCCATTGAGTGATTTTCAGAGGAAGGATTTATTGTTAAGAGTAATTTAGGGTGGATCTTTTGTCCTTGATGTGTGTTTTGTTTTGGAATTTAACTATCTTGTTAAATTGAAAATAGGCATTATTGTGAAGAAATAAAATACCCACAAAGATCACCTTTCTGATAAAATATGTCACTAAAGCTGTGTTGCTGTGTATGGCATGTAATGTTAGGACAACGGAGTCTAGCTAAAATTCTGGCTGCGACCACTGCTGCCCTGGCTCTTCTGCTGGTTGTTGCTACAGTTGTTTTCTTTATAAGGAAGAACATGGTGACAAGGAGAAGAGGTATCGATATTTGATATTTAGGACTGAGATTATAAGAACTGTAAATACTGAAGGTTGTTCTTTTGTTCTTACCACAGAAAGAAGACAGTTTGGTGCTCTTCTTGACCAAGTGAACAAGTCCAGGCTAAATATATCATATGAGATTCTTGAAAAGGCAACAGATTACTTCAATGATTCCAACAAGCTAGGACAAGGGGGGTCAGGTTCTGTTTATAAAGTATGTATTTTTTGAGCTTACTTGTTATTATCATTTTGGACAACTTAATTGTTGCTAACATTTTGCCTGACTATTTTTTGTTGCAATTTAGGGAGTTATGCCAGATGGAATTACTGTTGCCATAAAAAGACTAAGATTTAACACAACACAATGGGTGGATCATTTCTTCAATGAGGTCAATTTGATAAGTGACATCCAACACAAAAATCTGGTAAAACTATTAGGATGCAGTATTACAGGACCTGAAAGCCTTCTTGTTTATGAATATGTGCCTAACCAGAGCCTCTATGATCACCTTTCTGGTTGCAACTTTATCTCTGATATCCAGTCTTAAACAAAGTTCCTTTCTTTAAAAGAAAATTTTCTTATTATATCTCTCTCCTATGAATTTCTCCAGTCAGAAGGATCTCTCAACCGCTGAGTTGGGAATTCAGGCATAAGATTATCTTAGGAATTGCAGAGGGCTTGGCCTACCTTCACGAGGAATCACATCTGAGAATCATTCATAGAGACATAAAATTGAGCAATATTCTACTTGAGGAGGACTTCACACCAAAGATTGCAGATTTTGGACTTGCTAGATTATTTCCAGAAGATAGGTCTCACATTAGCACAGTCATTGCTGGTACTCTGTAAGTGCATGACTGTTCTGCATCTTATGTTATGAAGGAAATATCTTGCATAGACCTTAGATGCCTAGAAGGTGAATTTTCGTTAATCAAAATACTGGATACCTTCTGTTAATTACTATTTTATATTGTATATTACTTACTAGCTTTGAGAAAGATGAACTGATTGCTATGTTGCATTCTATAATGACATTTTTTTTTTATCTATTCCGCATTGTATTATGATAATTGCTCTGTCTACACAAATGGTTGTCTCTTTTCTATGCACTCCTAATAGTCTTTGCAACCCTGAGTGAGGCTTGTATTAACAATCATATTTTACACACCAAAAATTTATGGTTGACGAGCACTTCTACATCGTATGTTACAAGGAAATATAAATGAACCCTTTAGCAAGATTTCTTGATCCAATAGATTTGAAACATGATTCATATATTATTCCTGCATGATTCACTTACATTTTATCATGTGTTCGTGTTAGGGGGTATATGGCTCCAGAGTATGTCATTCGTGGGAAGTTGTCTGAGAAAGCAGATGTTTACAGTTTTGGAGTTCTGGTTATCGAAATTGTATCTGGCAAAAGAAACAGTTCCTTTATTATGAATTCATCCTCTCTCCTACAAACGGTAACTGTTTTCATCTGGAATTCATATAATGTTTTTTAACAAGACAAACATTCTCATAAGTAGCGTCCCTTGGTTGATGGTCAATATGCAAGGTTTGGAGACTGTATGGATCAAATAGGCTATCTGAAATTGTTGATCCGACCCTAGAGTGTCCGTTTCCTGCAGAGGAAGCATGCCAACTACTTCAGATAGGGCTGCTTTGTGCACAAGCTACTGCAGAGTTGAGACCATCAATGTCAGTAGTAGTTAAAATGGTTAATCACAATCATGAAATTCCTCAGCCAACCCAACCGCCATTTATTAATTCTGGTAGTTCAGAACTCAGCAGATCTGGTTTACCTGGACATAATTTTCAGCCTGAATCCAACACTCAGTCTTCAGCAAACACCATGACTGAAAGTCAGATTGAACCTAGATGAGTTACATTATACAACCTTTCTCCTGGATTATGCTGCTCACAGTCACAATCCCCAAATACAGCCTTATAGAAGCTATGCTTGCTTTCTTGAAAAAGTATGGTACCAATTATCAGCATGACAATGCTCCAGTGCATCTCTAAATGAATTAAAAGGGGAGTGACATAACCCCACATATGAATCATATGCCAACAACAGTTAGGACCGATTGCTATGTATACAGATAACAGTTTCACAAATAGCTGCAAGGTAAAATGCTAAATTTTGCCGAAACTTGTACATTACATATCAGACATGTCACCTACAAAAGAATCAATAAGTAGGCTGGTCTCTGCAAAATTTATACTACATGCTTTTTAACCTTTTGAGTTCTCTACTAACACCTGATTGGAGTTATCTACTACCAAGAATTTTACATGTAACCACTAGCAAGAATTATTTGGAGAACAAATGAAACTAAAGTTGACTTCTGATTCACATAATTTGAAATCACGGGGAGATATCTTGTTTGGTCAACGGTTGTGAAATCCAACAAGTATTAAAAATTAAAAAGTGGGTTTTTTTTTAGTTAACAATTTCAACTCTCTACAGGGTAAGTTATGGGCCGACATAAAAAAAGAGAGGACATACCAATTTATTTTGTCTAGATACACCGCACGATCTGCGGCTACATTATATTTTAGAAGAATATCAAAATTTATAGCTTACATTAATTTAATCTTTCTATTTACTACCTTTTTAAAATTAATGTAGTTTTATCTGTTTTATAAATATTAAAAATAGGTTTAGTAAATTATTCTCTTATCATATATTAACTTTTTTTTTAATTTCAATCTATTATTTACTTAAAAAACGATTTAGTAGTGTATTCCATAAAATTTTTATTATTCATACTATTTTATTGATGAGTTGTCTTTAAGTGATTTTTTGAAGATTTAAATAGAAGTGTCACATGTATTTATTTTTAAATTATTTTATTTAGAAAAATTTAATCAATGTTACGCAAATGGTATTGTGTTTCCTTCCATTAGTGTTTCATTCCTTTGTTCTTTCAAAATTTTCTATTTCATTATGAATAGAAAGAGGAAAAATGTACCAAAAAAATAATATATTTATTAATCTTACTCCTCTTTGATTGTCTATCAAAATAAATATATTTTATAAATGAAATTTAAATTTAATTTAATTTATAAGGTAAGTCTATCAAAATAAATATATTTTATAAATGAAATTTAAATTTAATTTAATTTATAAGGTAAGATTTGCATCCAGTTATACCTTATAAATTGATTTTTATATCTAGTTGATATATTTTTAACACATCCTCTTACATCAAGATGGACTCTAAATAATTCTAATGTAATCTTAATTCTAACTCAATATTTAACTTGTAAGATGAGGATATTTACATATACTATAATTTAAACTTATTTACATTCCAACCATGTTGAATCACTAAATGTTATTTCATATATAAATCATCACTTAACAAACATCAATAATAAATATAAAAAAAATAAATATTGTTTTTTCAATAAAAAAACATAATAAAAATTTATTGAAGACTATACAATATTACACTGAAAATATTTTATAATATATAAAGATTCATTCTTCTATCTTCTTTTATCCTATTTGAAAGAATACCAAGAGCTTCCAAACAGTTGAAATAATAGTTTTTATTAAATTTTTCATATTTATGAGAATTTCCTATGATTTTTCCAAAAAAGGTTCAAAAAATAATTCTTAACGATAAATTCTCCCAAAATATGAAAAAAATAGTTGTGTTTGTATTTGGATTACTTTATTTAACTATTGAATAATTTGTTCATTATTAAGTAAAGTTTTCTTATGGAGAGAGGGAAACGAAAACACTATCTTTAAAAACCACAAATATTTTGGAAAGAAAATTACGTGAGTCATATTGAGTTATGAATAAAATCCATCCTCGAAATCCTCCCATGTAGTTTCATAAAATTATGATATAAGGAAAGTCGTGTTACTAATTTAATATGCCTAATCAATGAATACTTTAATTTTCATTAAAATTAAGAAAATTATTTAATATTTATATTTTTAATATAATTTTAAGTGAATTATCTATTATACTTCTTTCAATTTCTTTTATTTTAATGTATATTTGTATGTTATTACATTTTTTTCTCAGTTATTATACTTAATTCTGCACATAATAATTAAATTAAGGGTATAATTAGAAACAATTATATTATCTTCAAATTTTAAGAAAATAACAAATAAAAATTATTACTTTTTTATATAAAAAATAAAAAGAAATGAAGTAAAGTATCCTGAACTAATAAATAAATTAAAAAAATTGTATTAGAAATTTCAGATCGATTAAAAATAAAAAAATATTTCATAAAATAATATAACTGATTATAAATATTATATTCTAAGTCGATTCTAGAATATATTAAAATAAATTTTAAATTCATACCTTAATATCTTTATCTCAATTTGATCTCTTTCACGATGGTATATTATTCATATATTTCATACTGTTTTAGGAGAAAAAAAAAATACTCAAATATATATATATATATATATATATATATATTAACTAAGAACTAAAGTAAATTGTTGTAAAGAAAACTTACAATAAGGTGACTGAATCATCAAAATGACTGTCTATAACAGATAAACACTCCACAGATATGGTTCTTGTACAGTAAAATAAAATTTCAAATTGCACAATAGTCTGTAAGAGCAATAGGAACTAATTGTGTGATTAGGAGGAGAAAATAAAACTCCCAAGACGAATAGTGGAAAGAAAAATGTTTTATTAGCTATTAAAATATTGACATAGCAGACATGATATTAGATAAGGATGTGATGATGGAGTTTTTTATAATTTTGATGGAAGTGGTGTGGTATTGAGGGTAAGTTTGTAATAATGTAAGGGTTTAACGTTTGAGTGCAGATGCAAAAGCGGAAAGTTTCAAATGAAAGGAAGAAGAAGTGGCTTTGTCAGAGGGAAGGAGAAAGAAGTAATGGGAAACACGGACCAAGCAGTAGAACAAGCGAAAACCATACCTTTTTTGGTGTAGGGCATTGAAAATCAGATAAATGTCTTTCTTATGCGATCATTGTTGCTTTCTTTGTTTGTGTTAACATGATATATTACACCGGTTACATGGCTTAACCGGTATGATATACCGCACTCACAACAAAATAAAAAAATGTCAAAAAATTTAAGTGAGAGCATGGTATATTATCCCGATTAGATGGTTTAACCAGTGTAATATACCGCATTCACAACAAAATAAAAAAATTTAAGTGAGAGCGTGTTACACCAGTTGGATGGTAATATACCGCACCACACTAGTGACGACATCAACGAACATACCAATTACAATGAACACGACAACGGAAGGACGTTATTGTCACATCACAAACGAACGGAAACGAAACCGGAGAGGGACCAACCATTGAGAACTCGAACAAAACGAAAGCAGTGAGAACAACGAAGACACCGCACTAAGAACTCGAACAAAAAAGCAAGGCAGCGGGATCCAATTTAATCTAAAAATTTATTGTTTCATAAATTTCAGCCAAACCTGCCACATCAACAAACACAATCTCACTTTACCATATCATTGTCACGTCTAACACGTTAAATGTATGTTTTAATATGGTTAAGATATTGAAAAAATGTACTACAACTAAAAGACTAGTTTCTTATTAATAAAGAAATGAAAAATGGTAGTTTAACAATTCTAAAATATATACAATTGATGTGATTGGTTTAAAAATAAATATATATAATAAAAGATAAATTTAAAATTAAATAATATAAAAAATATTAAAATTATAATATTGAAAATGATAATATAATTATATAAAACATATTAAATATTTAGTTAGGATTGTCATTATTAACCTACTATAGAAATATTATGTACAGGTGAATGATTGTTCTGAAATCTGTCTATATAACTTTCCACTTGCAAATGTAAAGTTCCTGTACAACTGCAATTTTCTGTAGCTGTCATGAAATAATGGAATCTGGGTCAAATGTTGATAAAAGAAACAAAAAGTTCTATCAAAAGTCCACTCAGAAAAATCTATTTTAGAAGCTAAGATAGTCAGCAAATCTTCAAATAAAATAAGTTTAATTAAAAGTTTATTATATACAACTGTTGAAAAAAAAATATTTATAGCTGCACTAACACGAATTTGATAATATAAGATAATAATTCTTAAAAAAATTAATATAATAGATTTTTAATAATTTTTTATTTAAATATTATAATATAATTCTATTGTTTTATTATATGAATAGTTTTATATCATTTAAAATTTATCGTTAATAATAATTTATATACTTTTTTTCTTTTTTAATTTTAAATTTTAAATTCTAAAACAGATAATATTTCATACACTTTTCGATATGAAGTATTGATTTGCGTGAGAATTTCAGTCAAATTGTGAAAGAAACTGATTTGCGGGGGAGAAGAAGGAAATGACATCTTGCACTAATGCAAAGAAAAGTAAAAAATTATTAAGAATCTTATGAAATATAATATAATAATAATAAACTAATATATTTATATAATAATAATATAAATGTATTTATATATTAAATGTATTTAGAAGATAATAATAATAACAAATAAATTAATATAATAAAAATTATAAAATAATAAAAATATACTTAAAATCTAAAATAGTAAGTATATATAAAAAAAGTAATAAAATTATAAATAATAACAGTAATTAAATTTATTTTTAAATAATAATAATAATAATTTTTTATAAA
>Ga0123342_1007352_pt1 | contig 14604 bp, 5 predicted proteins | sample Turbeawhitnodule_FD_89960 | JGI IMG/M metagenome (GOLD analysis project Ga0123342, IMG submission 89960) | Root nodule microbial communities of legume samples collected from Mexico - Turtle bean Mexico white nodule | ecosystem: Host-associated > Plants > Roots > Nodule | place: Mexico: Nepantla...
GTGTTCTTGGTTCAGTTTTGATTTGTAATCTTGTTCCATGGATGTTCACAAGGAGATAACACTCTTATTTGAGTTTGGAACATCATTTGGACGGCTATGTCTCCATTGATGATTCCTTAAGCTGTGGATCCTACTTCAGCTGATACCTTAAGACATCTTGCTATTTACAAAGAATTTCTTAAATGGTATAAGGATGTTCAGAACTCTGGTTCCACTACTTTTGTTGCATATTTAGGTACTTCTTTTGTTAGCCTCACTCATTCCAATTCTCTTAGTTCTTGGGTTTTAACTTAGGTTCCATAATGGTAATAAATCATTCTTCTCTTCTATGTTTACCTCCAATTATTTACCATATCATACCATGGCTAATGGCTCTAGAGTCTTATCCCATGGTGTTGGCACTATTTGTGTCCTTCATTATTTATCTATTGATAATGTTATTTATGTTCATGGGTCTCCCTTCAACTTATTATCCATTAGTTGTCTAACTTGTTCCCTTGATTGTTATTTATTTTACTAAAGATTCTGTTTATGTACAAGACTAGAGTTCAAGGAAGATGATTGACATCATATGTGAGTCTCATGGTCTTTATCACCTACAAACATTTGCACATGTTGGCAGGGTCATGGATTCTCCATCTCTCCTTTAGGCTCAATTCGGTAATCCTAGTCTTGCCAAGATGCATCACCTTGTTCCAAGTTTGTCCAAAGTTTATAGTTTATCTTGTGAGTTGTTTCATTTAGATAAACAAAGTAGCAATTTTTTTCCCTAATTGTGTCTCACAACATGCTCTGTCCTCTTTTCCCTTAGTTCACTCTAACATTTGGGGACTAAGTCATGTTAAGTCTAATTTAGAGTTTTAGTATTTTGTTAATTTATTGATGATTATTCAAGATGTACTTGTTTATTTTTAATGAAAACTCATTCTAAGATGTTTTCTATATTTCAATCTTTCTATAACAAAATTAAAAATCAATTTGGAATTTTGATTCAAACCTTACATAATGATAATACTCGTGAGTATCTTTCTCATTTTTTTATCACTTTTATGAAATTTCATGACATTCTTCACCAAACCTCATGTGCTTATACCCCTAAAAAAATGGGATGACTGAAGAATAAACACCTTGTTGAAACTAGCTGTACTCTTTGATGATGTTCCTCAACATTTTTGGAGTGACTCTATTCTTAGTGCATGTTATCTAATTAATTGTATGTCATCTTTGGTTTTAGAGAATACAATTACTCATTTTATTTGATTTTCTCATGAACCTCTTCATCCCTTACCACTTAAAGTGTTTGAGTCTACATGTTTTGTTCACAAATTTTGTTTTGGGCTTGATAAATTATCGTCCAGGTCACAAAAATGTGTTTTTTTTAAGGTTCACTAGATCTAAAAAAGGAAATAAAGGTTTCTCACCCTTTCTTAACAGTTATTTCATTTATGCAGATGTCACCTTCATTAACTTTTCTTTTTTATTTTAAGTCGTTATCTTCTCCACCTGTGTTTCCATATGATCAAGTACATATTTTGGTTGTCTTTGATCCTCCTGTTATGTCTAGTGTAACTAAAGGTTCCTCTCTCCTTCACTGAATGACTCTCTTCTAGTACCAACTCCTCCACCCCTTCTGGTTCTGATGATTGAACCTGATCTTCCCATTGTCCTCCGTAATCCCTCTTAACATTATACAATTTTAAGCTACCATAGATCTTGTCAAACTTTTTATACCTACCTTTCTTCTATTTCTTTTGTGTTCATTCCAAAGTATGTAGGTGATGTCTTAGCTCATCCCAGTTGGCGTCAAAAAATGCTTGATGAAATAGTTTTCTTTAGACTAATGGAACTTGGAACTTGTTCCTTTACCTCCTAGGAAATTTTTCATTAGTTGCAGATGGATTTTTGTTATTAAAGTTGGTCTTGATGGTACTATTGATCGTCTCGGAGCTTGTTTGGTGGCTTAAGGTTATACACAAATTTTTGCTTTGGACTATGGTGATATGTTTTCTCCAGTGGCAAAGATATTTTATTCACTTATTTATAGCCATGACAAATCTTCAATGATGATCTCTTTATCAACTGGATATCAAAATGTTTTTCTTAATGTGGATTTGTAGGAAGAAATTTATATGGAGCAACCTCCTGATTTTAGGGGGAGTCTTTTGGATTGATATTTCATATTCACAAATCTTTATATGGCCTTAAGTAGTCTCTTAGGACCTAGTTTGGAAAGTTTAGTAGTGTTGTTCACCAATTTGGTATGACTCATAGGCTTTGCTTGGATTGGGGAGTGGAAAGTTGAGGGTGTGGGAGAGTGAGAATGCGAGAAGAAAGTGTGAAAAAAGTGAGTGTGTTAGGATTAGGGTATATTAGAGTGGATGTGTGAAGAAAGTTTATTGAGATACGTGAGTGATGTGATGGTTGTAAGAGTATTTTAAATTATTTTGAATAGTGTAAATTGTGAGATTACAAATTTACCCTTATATATAAAAAAGAATAAATAATTATTAATTTTGTGCATATTTTAATTAATTAAAATAATTTAAAGTTTCATTTATAAATAAAAGAAAAAATATATAAAATTCAAAGAAATAATTAAATATAATTTTAAATGTAAGTATAATTTTATTATTTTTCACTTTATTAATTTAAATTAATTTTGTTACTTAAGTTAATTTATTTAGATAATTTTAATATTATTTATGATTCTTTAAATTATGTTATGTTATATATATATACACAAAATTATTATTAATAATAATTTCCATTATTAATATTATTGTATGAAGGGCACTATGGTCTTTTCATCTCATTCCACTCTCCTTTCTCTTCAATTATGAGAAGATCCTAAATACCCTCAACTTTTCACTCACTCTCACGCTCAACCTCCCCTTCTCATAGAAGCAAACAAGGGTGACACCCATTCACCTCCACCCTCAACCTCCATCTCCCCCAAAAGCAAACATACCCGTAGTGAGGCAGATCATTCAGATTTTTATCATCACTCAAGTGTTGGTTGTATTTATCTAGTAGTATATGTTGATGACATTATTCTTACAGGTAGTGATCACCATGACATCTCTCAAATAAAGCAACATATCTGTCACCACTTTTAAACTAAAGATCTTGAAAACTCATATATTTCTTAGAAATTGAGGTAACACAATCCAACAATGGTAGTGTTATCTCTCGAAGGAAGTATGCTTTTGATATTTCGGAGGAACTGGATTAATGAACTCAAAATTTGTTGACACACCTATAGATCCTAATCTCAAACTCCTACCTAGTCAAGTGAGTCTCTCTTAGATCCTGAGAATTACAAAAAATTAGTTGAAAAGTTGAACTATCTTACTGTTACTCGTCCTAATACTTCATTTGTAGTTAGTATGGTGAGTCAATTTCTTAATTTCTCATGTGTTGATCATTTGAATGCATTCATTTGTATATTGAAGTACATTAAAAGTTTTTCCTATAAAAGACTTGTTATATAACCATAATAATCATAATAATCCCATAAAAGAGTTGTATGTTATTTAGATGTTGATTCGGCAAGATCTCCATTTGATAGAAGATTCACTTATGGATATTGTGTTTCTATTGGTGATAATTTGATTTCTTGGAAGAGTAAGAAACAAAATATTGTGGCAAGATCTAGTGCTAAAACATAATAGAGTTATGGTCTCAACTACTTGTAAATTTATTTGGTTTAACCAGTTACTTAAATAATTGTAATTTGGAGATGAATACTCATATGTGATAATAAGGTTGCTCTTCATATTAGCTCAAAATCTGTCTTTCATGAAAAAATCAAACATATTGAAATTAATTTTCATTTTATTTGATAAAAGATTATATATAAACGAGTTTGTTGATTCGAATGATCAATTAATAAATATTTTTACTACATCTTTACAAAGACCTAAAATTAATTATATTTAAAACAAGTTTGGTACATACTATTTATATATTTATATGCACTAATTTGAGAAAAATATTGAATGTAACGAATTTAACTCATAATTTGTTATTCTATTATTATTTCTGCATATAAATAAACAATCAGTGTATTTTATATAAGTAAAAATAATATATTATTTTTACTTATCGTACAATTTTATTTATTTATTTTGTATATTTGTGTCACTTTCAATTTTTTTTTCTTTTACTTTTACTTTTTATACTATCAAATAATTCACAAAATTCTTTATTTTTGTACTGATTTTCTCTCTCTTTTTATTTTCCTTTTCTTTTATTTTCCTCCTTGAAGCTTGAAGGAAACATATGTTTTTAGATAATATATAAGAATACATTGATATCATAGAATTAATTATTTGTTGTTTTAGTTTAACCACAAAATGTTGATTATTTTTTTTCACAATAAAATTGGTTGAAACACAGTATTAGTAGTGTCGAGAGTTTGATGTATGATAATTCTTGATTAACTATTTTGAGGGGATTAAAATAATCTGATGAAGTATTTTTCAGTTATTATGTTATATATATAAATTATTTATCAAATGATGGTTAATCTTTTTAAAACAAATATAGTTCTTTATTAGAATTTTTTTAACCATATTTGTCTTCCACAGGACAAGATGGATTAATTAATTTACTTTAGTTTTGATCATGCTAATGTAAAAATATTTAAATATAGTATTGAAAATTATTGAACGCATGTACAAATTTATATAGATATATTTAACATAAAAAATAGTGAATCAGTGATGATTTTTTCACCCTTGACCAGTTTCTATTGAGCTAACCTCTTTAACTTGAGAAATGGATTAAGTTGGGCAATGCAAATTTAAATCTGAGCTTAATTTGATCCAATTTAATTTGACTGGCTTTTGTCTAACTAATGATTAGTTAGGTTGATTTGCATGGTTTAAATTTTGATTATTATTGATAAAATTACAAATAATTTGTTTGACGAATCAAAAAGATAAATGTATTCCATTTGTTTTGTTAATATCCATTTTAAAGCTAATATTTTGTGTATATTGTATTTTATTTATAATCTCTAATACTTTTCTTTTCTTTAGGTTCTGTTTGTTTCAAGGGCTCCACTGTTGAATAGGAAGGATGTGAGAGGATATCCATTGTAACACCCCAGAAAATACATCTAACTATTACAATACAAGTTTTACCGATTTCTACACAGACTTGGAGTTTTTCAAAATATTTCTATTATAAGATTATGACTTACAAAAATACAAATATTAACAATATAAGGTTCAAAACTACATCCTAAAGCCCTTCAGACCCTCTAACACCTGTATGATCATCTGCCCGTGTACGTAGTATAGTCATCGCAGTGCAAACACAACAAGAAAAACAAGGGTAAGCTAATGAAAAGAAATTCCATAACATATTTAATTCATGCAAAAAGAGCCAATCAAACTAATCATTTATAAACATTTCTTTAAATATTGTCATATAAAATTTCAATACCAATTCCATCATTCATATAGACCACACGTGGATCTATTTTCAATCACAATCATTGGATTTCATTTCAATCTCATCGTCTTCCGAAAGATTGATTAAGTATGCCCCTACCTGAGACTAACACTTGATCCAAAGATTACCAGCGAATCCAAGAGAAAGGATCAGAGTAAGTTCAAACATTCAATACCGAGTGTCTGCAGCGGACCTGATGTGTATGAACTCTCTCTCAGCTTCTCACCACCTGATATCTTAGTCCGTATGACTTAGATCATCAGTGAAGCCAGAGGATCTTTGTTAAACATAGGCTTTTCATACTTAATGTACCATCAAACAACAACTCATACATTATCCCAAATATATGACATCAACTTCATACAATTTTCATCATTCATATATAATACATATCATTCAATCACATAGCATTTTAAAATTCATAACATTCAAGAACCTTTCCAACATAAAAAGCAATATTTAACTTCCAAACTATCAAAATCTAATATTTCTACAAGTTTAAATAATATATAAACAAGCAACATAATATATAAACAAACAACATCCCTGCAAGAGAATTTGAACATTGGGATCACGTCTCCTCCTCATTCACATCTTCTAGCCTAGGGTACTATTGAAAGTTAAAGTTAGCTTCCCTTACTTGAAATTCCAGTGATGGAAATTCTACCTCAAACAGGGGAACCACTCCAAAATTTAAGAACCTAGAGCAAGTTATCCAAATATTACTAAATTTTAGTCTAAGCTTAATCAAGTTGAGAGCAACACTTTTCTTAATTGTCCCCACTAAGATTTTATGACTAAATCATAAAGAAAGAAAAAAAGAGAATAAGGGATCTTTAGAACAAAAATGAACTTACTATGTTTGAAAATTTGATCGGGTAGAAATGTAGCCTGACTCCTCAACCACTGTAGGGTGTGATCAGATTTTGGAATATATGAGGTATGGGAGAGAAATTAAAGAGAGAAGGGTGAGGGAGAGAGAAAGTGTTGGGTGACAAAAGAAGAAAAATGAAAGTGTGTGTAAGGAGCAGTGCTGCTGCTCCCGAGTCTTACATCCATGGTTTGGATGAAGGGATGTGTAGGGAAAGGGGAGAGTGAATCTGCGTGAACAATGATTTCTCTCCCCCTCCTAAGATGCAGAGATTGAAGGGAATAACCACATAGGATGATGATGAGTTTCCTCTTTTGCCCTTGTTTTTGGCTTTGCATGGAACAAGTTTAGATACCAGATTTGGGTCTTGGTGATTTTTCCCATTGGATGAGTCAGAGAGTGCTGGCGTTTTGAGGTCTCAAAAGGATATGTTCTAACTAATTAGAAGGTTACAAAAAGTTGTATTATTTATTAATAACTAATATAATAATATATTAGGTTGGGATGACACAACAAGTGCTAAAAGGAAGGATTATTATAGAGTAGAAGTGTCATTCATGCAATAATATATATAATAATACATTTTATTTTTATCAGTTTTCCATCATATTGTATGATATTTTATACTTTGTTCTATATATTTTCTCTTCTTTATAAATAAATTTGTTGTACAATTCACTCTACGTATAACATTTTTCATTATAAAATGTCTTCTAAAATATCTACATGGTTATGTATCTACATATAATCTAATTCAATGAATAAGAAAAACTTTCAAAATGTATAAATAAATATAGCAGTAAATTTGTATATGCTTAGATAATATTATTTTTACTATTCTTTTCATGTTCCGACAATATTAAGTAACTTGTATCTTTTTTGAAAATAATTATTTAACGGTATCAAAGTAAATTATTCAACGGTATCGAAAATAATTTACAATATTTTAATTAATTCAAATCTACACTAAAGTACGTCATATTTTATTATTTAAATATTTTTAAATACAAGAATAAATTTGAAAACTTACATTTTACACATTTTAAAAAAATTAAAAAATTTATCACAATTATTACATTACTCAGAAATTTCAATAAATTTTTCTTACAACTTCACTCAAACACACCGCAATCTAAACCGACTCACTTTCTTCACACTTTTCTCTCAAAGTCTTACACATTCCTGCCTCTAATCCCCACACATTCTTTCCCCAATCCAAACACAACCTTACAAACATTTATTGTTATTGATACACTTCAATTGTATTTCTAGTGCAACATATTTTAATATCTTAAAAACAAACGAATATCTATAATTTTAATTTATATTGAATAAAAAATATTTTGTTAATTAGTTATATAAATTTGATTTATTATATTTTATATTTTAAATAAATTAGTAGTTGATAGATAGTTTGTTTGACCTCAAGCCCAATTTAACTAAACTTACCAAAATTAATAACTTTAACCACGAAATTCTAACTTTATTTAATATATATATTGTGTGTGTGTGGTAACGAACTCTTTCAAAAGAGTTATACATAGATAAAAAAAAAAGAGTTAATAAAACATTCTACACGTTATTAAAGGAGATCTCGTTACATATAATTGGCAACCTTGAAGATATAAGACCTCCCTATTTAGGAAACACATGATAGATTAGGCTTATGCTAGAAAAATATGAAGACCACCCACGTGAGTTCAAAGCCTAACACACTCTATCAGGGGCAATGTGTGTGTGTATATATACACACCAATTTTCATGTACCTATTTAGAAAATACCATCTTGTTTGAAACCCTATTTATAGATCCTGACTTCTTTTTTTACCTCGTATAAAATAAATCTTACATATTTTTTAAGACATTTAAATATATTGAATTTAAATTGATGTAATTTTAAATTATTTTATTTTTTAAATATTTTGTTTAAATAAAGATAATTTAGGTTTAATGAAATTTAATTTTTTATTTGAATAAAGCTTTTCAAATACAACAAAATTCAAAAATTATTTAAATATTAAGTAATTATTAAAAAATTTAAATATCAATAAATTGTAGTTGATTTGATTGATGTTATTTTTCGGTCAATGTTTATCAAGAATTTTTAATGTGATTTTTGCAAAACTCTTTTTGAATTGACGTTAATTGATATTGTTTTCAATTTAACTACAATTGTTTAGTTTGACATTGATCAATGTTATTTCTACGATGATGGTTGAGGTTTTTTGCACACTTCTTTTATCAATGTTGGCTAAATTTCTTCAATTGACATTTGTAAAAAAATCCTAATTAGTATTGACGGATAGCTTTTTAGTTAACTATAGAAAAGAAATTTTAATAAACTATTGACAAGAAACAAACATCGACAATAAAATAATCAAGATTAACGTTTATTAAAAAGATATAATTTATGTCCATTCAAATATAAATATAGTCTTTCAATATTGACGGATAAAACTAATTAATATTTAACAAGAAATAATAGTGATTTAAAATAACAACAAAATCTCACAATTTTAACATCAATAAAAAAAATCCTAGTCGATATCAATCGAAAAGTAGTAATGTTGACAATATATCGATTTTAATCAAATTGATGACATAGAGGTAAGAAAAACTATACGAAAAACAAAATATAAATTTAAAAATATGAAAAATTTTAAATTCTTACATTTTTAGGTAAAATTATTTCTTTAACTTTAAAAATTATAATTACAATTTAAATTTCTTTTAAATTGTTTTATCCAAACAATATATTTTATCATAAATCATGTCAAAGTTTTTTTAAAATTGAATTAATCAAAACTTCTTATCCAAATACACTGTAAAGAAATAGCCTCACAATAGAAGCTTAGGCAAGACACATATAAAATACCAATTACACAACTCAACATTATAAGTAAAGAAACATGTGTAAGTTAAACTCTAAAGCCAATACTCATTGGGTTCGTAACACAATTTTTTTAGGTCTATTAATATCACATATAACTTGTGAACTTTTAATGCTCTTTTAATATTAAAATTTATTTTAAGTTCTTAACAAATTTTGAATGGGTCCTGTAGCATATATTAGTTAAAAACCCCTTTATTAGTTGATTTTTAGAATACTTGTATATATGGATTTCTACTCATATCTCTAGTGAAATGAGAATTAAGCTCTTTATTAATAACTAATATAGTATATATTCTAATACAACAACTAAATATAATACCATAATAAAACACCTGAGCCTTTTTAAATATGAACTTTTTTTACTTCTACTGAACAAACACAATCGAATCTTTTGTTCTTCCATCTTAGTGCCATGTTTCTCCTCAGTGTTCTATCTTATGAGGTGGGGTCAAACTTGGTAATGAAGTTACTTCAATGTGGAAACTATATATAACATTATAAGAAAATCATTAAATAAAAATCAATTTTAGAGGTAAAAAATAATTAATTGTTATATTAACTAAATTAGATACTACTGTAAATAATCAAGACTGTATTTAATTGTTGCAGATCGTGGTAGTACTTTGATACATGCAGACAGGTGGAACAATAGTAGGTGGGAGTGGAAGTTGGGGTGGAGGAAAAATCTGTTTGTGTGGGAAGAGAATCGGGTAACTCAGTTGTTGAGGAGGGGGAGAGCGTAGCGGACAATTGAATTTGGAGTGATGATAAGCAATTGGGTTTTTCAGTGAAATCTACTTATAATTCTATAAAGTTAGTGGTGGGAGGTGAGGATAGGGCTCTATTTGAAAGGTTCTGGAAGGTAAAGGCTCTTCCCTCTGCACAAATCACTGCTTGGAGGGTGTTGAATAATAGCATAACAACAAAGGATAATCTGTTGAGATGAGGAGTCTTAATGATAAGTTGCTTGTGTAGGTTGTATGGTGAGGAAGAGGAGTCATTTATTTTTTAAGTGTAAGGTTGTGTGGAAAATATGGAGTTTGTGTTTGTCTTGGTTGGGATGTTTGTTGATGAACCACTATGATGCAAATGTACACTTCATGATGTTCTGTCCTATGAATGTTAATGGCCAAATTCTCAAAATCTGAGGAGTGGTGTGGATTGCAAATGTTGGTGAAATTTGGAAACATCAAAATATGTGTGTTTTTAATAACGAGAAAGTTGATCATATAGAGGTGTTTACGGTGGCTCAAAGAAAAACCTGAGCTTGGATAACAAGTAAAGAAAATGATGCAGAGTTCACTTATTCTGATTGGTGCCTGGAACCTCTGGTATGTATGAAAACTGTGAAATAAATTTATTTCTTTTATTTTGGTATGTCTCTCTAACTCCTTGTTTAAGTAGGAAGAAGTTGTGTGTTTTGCAGAATGGTCTTAAGCAGTTTGTCCTCCTAAGTGGAGTAAGGGGCGGGTTTTCATTAGGAGCTTTTGTCCTGTTTTTAGGTTAAAGAGTCTCTAAGGAGGAGCATTTGTGATGTGAAAAGGATTACCTTTGGTTTTTGTTGAGATAGTGGGTTATACGGCTGTTGTGTTATTTGTGAAGAGGATTTTTATTAGTTCCTCTATTTGTTGACGATTTGTGCTTGGTGGTTTCTTTATGTTTTATGATCTTTTGGAGTTTGTTGTGATAATATACTCTGGTTGTTGCTAAGGGTGGGTTCATGTGAAGGTGATATTATTGGGATATGGGTTAGTTGACAGCGTTTGTTGGGAGATTGAATTAGGTTGGGACGTAAGGTCATATCCTTTTTTTTCTTTTTATTTTTTGTATAAGAGTTGGGTCACCCCTAAAGTGATTCATATTTATTTATTGTTTCTTATTGATAATAAAAAGATACTATTGTAAAGACTAAAAAAATTATTAGTATCTAAATTAGTTTTTATTATTGATAAATAGTTTATAAATTAGTATCTAATTAACTACCTAGGTTTTAACTACTAACTTTAGAAGATAAATAATTGGCAGCTAAAACATTGATAGCTAATTAGATATCAATTTAAAAATTATTTATCAATAATAGAAACTAATTTAGATATCAATAATTTTTTTTAGTTTGTAAAAAGTATCTAATTTAGTTAATATAACAACTAAATATTTTTTTTGACTAAAATTGATTTCTATTTAATGATTTTCTAATAATGTACGTTTCACAATAAAAGAAATTAACCTCGGATCATGGTTCCTTTCACTCAACAAGGTGTTTTTTAGATAAGGAATCCAAGGCTTAAAACATTTTACAAATTCATTGAAGCTCAAATGAACTCCGTGACATAGGAACAAGTTTTAGCAAATTGATTTGATCAAGTGTTAAATTTTATGTATGGTTGGTTTTGTTTAATTTATTTAAGTTAGGTAGATATATAAAATGAGAAAGTAAATATGTATTCACATTAATTTAAAGTTATAGGAAGTTAAAATGACAAGATATTCAATTCATTTAGGAATAAGATATTCAATTTTAAATCAAAAGTAAACGCACTTTTACCTTCCTACTTTATACATTACGCCTAGGTTGGGTTAAACATGATTTTATACATGAGTCAAAATACTTTTTACATTAATAAAGTTTGTCATGTCTAATCAAAAAAGAAAAGGAAGAAAACAAAATTTAACTTAGTATGATTTTAGGAAGTACCTTGACGATTTACATAGAAAGTAATAATACTAAGCGCGGTGGTTAGGGTTTGTGCATGGGCGGTACAATAAGCGATGGTGCTTGCAATTGTTCTATTGTGTGGGTCGTGAAGTCGCGTAGTGTGCAATGGTGGGTGTAGTGTGCGACTGAGTGGGCTCTAGTTAGGATTGCACTCTGGTGCGGAGGTTCTTGCACGGTGTCGAGACTGCGTCGGTAGCATGCGAAGGTGCGCGACGATAGAGGTGTGACGCACGACGGTGAGTGTTGCATTGTGTGTAGTGCACGACGGTGAATGCAATGGTGGCTTATATGGTGGGTGATGGTGGCTGTAGGGGTTGCTGCGGTCACAGTGGTGGCTTTCTGGCTGGTTTTGTGGTGGGCAACAACGATGTGGTTGTTCTTGGTGGCAACTTGCTAGCCTTTGGGAATGGTGGATGACTCTACGGGTTTCCTCATTCCATGAGGCTATTTGAAGGATAGAGATGTGAATCCTAATAAAAAAGCAATGATAGGATCAAGGAAAACATTTGCTCAAGCTTTGGAAAATACATGCGGCATTTCTTTGTCCCAGCTACCTACTCCTTGTATTAAGGGAGATATGGTTGTTGTTCAGGTGGAAGAGGAAGATTACTTGGCTGGTTGAGGATTGCAAGACTCATCTACATGACTGGATCATTATATCTTTGGGGGATAAACCACTCACAAACCTTGATTTCACTAAAAAGTTGCAGCTTGTGTGGAAGGTTATTGGATTGTGGAAAGCAATCCCTCTTGGGAAGGGTTTCTATGATTTTGAGTTCTCTTCTTTAGAAGACATGCACTTGGTTCTCGGAGTTGGTTCATGACAGTTATCTCCTGGCTTCTTGAGATTGTTTTCCTGGATAAAATATTTTGTTCCATCTACTAGGAAAAGCACTAAAACCCAGGTCTGGGTTAGAATATACTATTTGCCTTTGGAATAATCAAGAATGAGGGCAATATTTTCTATTACTAGGGGCATTGGTACTCCTTTATCTTTGGATGATCATACTATGAAGAAAAATAGGTTTTTTTTTTTTCTTGGGTGCTTGTGGATATTGATCTTTTGTTCCCTCCTCCTAATCAATGTGAATTTTTTGGCTATTGTTTGCGTAATACAAATGTATTCCATGATTTTATTTCAATTTATTTTCATTGTTTTAATTTGTCCTTGATTTTTGGATTGTTCTTCATGGATTCTATCTTTTAATTAGTATTTAAAGTTGTTAAATAAAAAATGAAAATTGTTTTCACCAGTTAGTTTACAAGCTTAAGTAAGAGTAATACAAATTCTCTTCATTATAATTCATGTTTGATAGATCTAAATTCAAAACATACAAATAGGGATTTATCATTTTGCCACTCAAGTGACGTACTCACTGCTTACATGTTATTCTTCTATTTATTTAACATTCTTTGTTTGTAATTTTAGTTATCCATGATTAGTTGAATATTGATTATTTATTGCTCATGTGAGGTAATTTGAAAGATGTTAAGATGTTTATAAATAATGATGAAAATAATATTAGTGTACGTCGGATTCAGTTGGTTAATACGATCATTACTGGATTTCTAGCTTATAGTTTTAATATATATAAATTGTCTGTTTCAATTCTTAAGCAAGTTGAGTAGTGGTGTAGAAATTTTATTGGGTGATATACTGAAGAAAGACATAGCTACAGTTAATTGGGCCAAACATTGTTCTCCTCTTAAGAATGGAAATTTGAAGATTATTAATCTCCATCATGAAAATAATGCATATCTTCTTAAGTTTGCTTGGAATTTTGCTTATAGTAATAAGCTTTGGTCTCTTCTCCTGAAAGCCAGAGTTCTTAAATCAAAATATAAGCTTAGAGTGGTTTATAGATCGTCTTTTATTTGGTATGGAATTAAGCAGTTTTATGAAACCATTCTTGATCATACTTATTGGAATGTTGGTACAAGTACTGTTATTAATTTTGGAATAATAAACGGTGTTTTACTACTTCTTTATCAAATATTGCAGGATTATCTGATGGTGATAGTATTCCGGATACAATCTTTCAATTTTGGACTGGTGAGACTTGATGAAAGGTTGTAGATATTTGACGAGATGTGTAATTTTTTTTTCATTAGAGGAGACTACATTATTTCTACTATAGATTCTTAAGCTAACCAAATATATTTATATATTGTAATATGAACATAGAACATACAATAAATATAGTACTCTAGTGATAATATAGCATGCTTGTAACACCCCGAAAATACATCTAACTATTTAAAACGTTCTACATAGTTCTATATAAAATTAGAGTTTTTCAAAACATTCCTAATACATGATTAGGACATATAGAAATACAAATATTTACAATATAAGTTTCAAAGTCAACACCATAAAGCTCTTCAAACCCTCTGACACCTGTAATATCATCTGCTCGTGTACGCAATACAATCATCGCAGTTCAAACACAGCAAGAAAAGCAAGGGTAAGCTAGTGAAAAGAAATTGCATATTATATCTAATTCTTGCAAAAAGAACCAACCAAACAAATCATTTATAAACATTTCTTTAAATGTTGTCATGTAAAATTTCAATATCAATTTCATCATTCATATAGACCACACATGGATCTATTTTCAATCACAATCATTGGATTTCATTTCAATCCCACTTCATCTTCCGGAA